>ERZ827037.227-NODE-227-length-74583-cov-10.571544_pt1 | contig 74583 bp, 50 predicted proteins | sample MGYA00519924_ERZ827037 | MGnify/ENA primary metagenome ERZ827037 (study PRJEB31778, sample SAMEA3449250) | human gut metagenome | biome: human gut; feature: human-associated habitat; material: faeces | place: United Kingdom | collected 2010/2012 ... | reverse complement strand
AAGGTGGAAACTTCATTGAAAGCTCCCATCTTACGGGAAGAGGACATCTGATTGACCTTATCCGTATCTTCGAAAATGAGAATCCGGGATTACCGATGCGTGTAGACCACGGACGAATGATGCTGGGAGATGAAGATAAAGGTTACAACCCGGGATATTCTTTCCACGGACGTATGCTGGCTCTTGCACAAGTAGAAGGAATGATGGCTGTGGTGGATGATGAGAAAGAACGGCAAATGAAGTTATAAAAGATGAGAGCAAATTCCTTGGATATAGAATATTCAGAAGAATTTGCTCTCAATTTTTCAATTTTATCTAATATAATCCTTACTCAATGCTAACATTATGCTTTACTGGAGAAATAACAAAAGTAAATTCATAATCACCATAAGGTAAACGATATTGTGGTAATGGCAATGCACTCCAACTATCAATGCATCCTAACCCCATTTGTGCTTTATCAATACACAAATTAGTAAGTTCCGCCTTCTCCACTTCCGGTGAATGTCCCTGTTGTTTTTCGTAACCTTCATCCAAAGATTCGATTGTATAATGCAAAGCTGATGCAGAGAAAGGAACTTCCGAAAAGACTTCCAAACCATTACCTGCTTTATTTAATAGTTTCCACCAGCGAATATCTGTCTTTGTTCCTGTTTCCTGTGGACGTATATACGGATAAAACTGTTCATCCACACTCTGACGATAAATACCAAGGAAGGTATTATGATTGCGATCACTATAATTCTCTGTAGGACCACGCCCATAATATTCCACTGTATCAAAGTTCTTCGGCATTTGTATCTGCATACCAAAACGAAACATCGGAGCCACTTTAGCTTCTTTATCTGCTACCATCTTTTGCGTCACTTTTATTGCTCCTTCATTATTAATCATGTAAGTAAGATATAATTTTGCAGACACAGACCTCATATCATATTCAGTACTAATAACCGTTAGATTATTATCCTGTTTACAGTTCATAGAAAGTAATTTCAGTCCCGGATTTTTCCAGGCAGCATATTTTTGTTGCAATTTGGCTCCAAAATCATTATCAGTAGGAGCACGCCAAAAATTAGGGACTAGGGCAGAACCTTTCTTTATTAATTCTAATCTATTCACATCATATTTACTTAAATAGCCACTTTTCCTATTAAATTCCGCAATAAAATTCTCTCCTTTTATAATCAAATAGTTTTGTTGATTGTCTACTATTTGGGGCATCTCTTCTACTGTAGTACTTTTTAAATTAAGAAGCTGTACCTTATACGGATTCAATACTAATTGATTACGTGCGACAATATGTCCAACAGGCAATAATCCTTCACGATTCTTTAGTCTATAAGAAATATTCAATAAACATTCGACATTTTGATTCATCTCCCCCAATGCTAATGTCATTCTAACAGTTTGTTGAGGAGCAACATTCAGATTATCCACACGTCCCGAGCGAACCAGTTGTCCATCTTCTAATAATTCCCAGTCCATATAATAAGCAGATAAATCCCGAAAAAAATTCTCATTAAATATCTCCACTTCACCTTCAGCCGCATTTACCAATGTAGTCCATATATTTTGATAAAAATAGCCAACTTCATACATATGAGGATTAGGAATACGGTCAGGACCTACCAAACCATTATCACAATAATTGGTATGATCCGTCTCAAACCTGTTAAAATCGCCAGCATACGCATAAATCTCGACATCCTTCTTACCTTTCCTGCGAACAGACTGATCTACAAAATCCCAAATAAAACCACCTTGCAGATTCGGATATTTACGAATCAAATCCCAATACTCTTTAAATCCGCCTTCTGAATTTCCCATAGCATGAGAGCATATTCACATAAAATTAGCGGTTTCGTGGTATCGGTAGCTTTTCCGTATTGTTCCATAGAATTATAATCATAATACATCGGACAGAGAATATCAGTATGTCCTGTCTGGCGTGTTTTCCTATACTGACATGCCTGCTCATACTGACATGCACGACTAGGATCCTCTGCCTTAACCCAATTATAACAAGCTTCAAAGTTAGGACCATCTCCCGACTCATTGCCTAATGACCAAAAAATAATACTAGGATGATTGAAGTTGCGCTGAACATTACGCTGATTGCGTTCCATATGTGCCAACTTGAACAATGGATTTTTAGCCAAAGTTTTCTCTTTGAATCCCATACCATGAGACTCTATATTTGTTTCAGCTACCACATAAAGTCCATACTGATCGCAAAGATCATACCATAGATTGTCATCAGGATAATGGCAAGTGCGAACCGCATTAATATTAAATTTCTTCATTAACTGAATATCCTGAACCATACGTTGAGGAGATACCACATATCCGTCGTCAGGATCTACTTCGTGACGGTTAACACCTTTAAAAAGAATAGGCTTACCATTCACAAAAAGCTGATTACCTTTTAATTCAATCTTACGGAAACCTACTTTAACAGGAATTATTTCATCACTACCTCTCATCGTAGCATACAAAGTGTATAGATAAGGATTTTCCGCCGTCCATTTATTAGGATTTTCCACAGCCATAGATACTCCACCTGCACCTTTAGCTATTGCAGTAGCTATTTGTTTTTCGGTAGCGTCCACTAACTCCAAATCAACCACGCCTTTTCCCTTCATATCTAGTTTCACAGACAACACTCCGTCCTGATACATAGTATCCAAATCCGGAGTGATGCGAATATCCTGAATACGCTTTTTACTACGGGCGTATAAATAGCAGTCACGCCCTACACCTGTAAAGCGGAAATAATCCTGATCTTCTAAATAAGTTCCATCACACCAACGGAATATCTGAAAGGCTATCAGATTCTTCTCCCCTGGTTTCAAATAGGAAGTCAAATCGAATTCTGCCTCCAACTTACTATCTTCACTATAACCTACATAACGTCCATTTACCCATAAATACATATTAGAGATAACAGAGCCGAAATGAGCAATAATATCTTTGCCTTTCCAAGAGGCAGGAACCATTATTTCACGACGATATGAACCAACATGATTATTCTCTATGGGAACTTCGGGAGGATTATTTTTGAAAAAATGGCTCCAAGAATACCCTACCCCCGTATAAATAGGATCACCATATCCATTCAATTCCCAAACCGCAGGCACTTGCATATTATCCCAACCTTTATCATTGAAATCTTTCTTCCAAAAATCCAAAGGACGAGCATCCGCATCCTTCACCCAATTGAATTTCCAAACACCATTCAGCGTTTTGTAATTGGCAGATAGTTCCTTTTGCCCTTTCCTTGCAACATCCATATTCTCATAAGCAAAATAATTGCTGTGCATAGCTATACGGTTTACAGCATTTATTTGTGGATCAAGCCATTCGTTGGACTGTGCCTTTACTGCCAAAGCCATAACGATAGAAAACAGCCCAGTTATTAGTAATTTCTTCATATTACAATTTATTTTTAGATATTCTTATCACCGTTAATGAGTATTGCGGCATCTCATAAAAGAATGTTTCGTTCACTTTTAAAGTATCCTCCACAGGAACAACCGTTTTTGCCTTTATATCACCAGTCAAAACACTCTTTAAAGCCATCATGTTATACCCTTGAAGCGAAGGGAGATGTAAATCGGCATAAACATTAACAGGTAACAGATTGACTAACTTAATAATAATATCACCTGTATGTGAGTCACGAACTACTGAATGTCCAATACGAAGCCCAACTTTCCGATCATGGTTATCGACATTTACTTCAACTGGTATATATTCGTCACCACTATTTTGTCCGAACATTTTTTGAGCATAATAACTTGCAGTGGGATGAACCTCTGAATTATCAAAATAGATCAAATCTGGGTTCCAATGGATATGTCCTTCTTTTGCGAGCAAGGGTGCATAACTCGCCATGCAAACAATATCTCCATTACGCTCAAGATTGATAAGATGCAGTGATTCGGCAAGAGCACTTTCCAAACTAGTCTGTGATTTTCCCTGACTACGAGCCGCCCATTCACCAAGATAAACCTTGGATTTTAAACGGTCATAACGATCATAAAAATCCTGATTATAGATAAACCATCCTGTGGGACGGTAACAGTGTTCATCTACAATAGGAACTTTCAATTCAGTAGCATACTTCCACCCTTCTTCATAATCATTCCCTTTTACATCAGGGCCGGATGTTCCTATCACAATAATATCAGGATACCGTTCTTTCACCGCATCATAAATCATCTTGAACCTGACTTTGAATTCTTCCGTTATCATATCTTCATTACCAAGACCAATATACTTCAAATTAAAAGGTTCAGGATGTCCGGCATCCGCACGCATTTTTGCCCATTTTGAGAGACGAGGATTACCATTCGCCCATTCGATCAGATCCAGTACATCTTGTATGTATTGAGGCATCTTATCCATTGGTATTCCACCTTGTTGTCCTTCAGTTAACAACTCCGGTAAATCTTTATTTTCGGGTAAGGATTTACAAAGCGAACCTGAATTTTGGCAACTTACCCCTGCTGCTATTATAGGCAAAGGTTCTGCCCCAATATCTTCACAAAACTGAAAATATTCAAAGTAGCCCAATCCACGAGTCTGATGATATCGCCAAATATTGGGAAGATGGCGACGTTCATGGAGAGGACCGACAGAACCCTTCCAGTCATACATATTATTTAGCCCATCACCATGTGCAAGACAGCCACCCGGAAAACGGACAAAACGCGGATGAAGATCGGCTATAACTTGTGCTAGATCACGACGAAGCCCATTCTTACGTCCTTTAAATGTATTCTGTGGAAAAAGAGAAATCATATCTAGCATATATACGCCTGTTTGCAAAGGCGTTATTTCAAGCCTTGCATCAGTAATATCTGCTGTTGCTATGAGTTCACATTGATATTGTCTCCATTTTTTAGCATAAAGGTTGATTTTATTTTGAGCTATAATACTTCCATTCTTAGCTACAATCTTTATTTCGACAATTGCTCCCTTCGGAGTCGTAGCAGTGGAAGAAACAAAAAATGAGAAGTCATATTTCTCTCCTTTCTTCAAACAGATACCATCAAATCCCGAATTTATAAGAGCCCCACCTATACGCTTTATATCCAATACGGCATAAAACCTATTATTCGGATGTATCGGTTGTTCTTTAGAGATAACAAGTGAAGCGCCATCGGTAACACTCCATGCATAATCATGTGTCCAGTTTTTTGCACGTGCAAAATCTCCCTCACAATATTCAAAGTCCCTGTTCTGTATCAGTTCGGGATAAAGTCCACCATCGGCTGCATAACTTAGATCCTCAAAAAAGGCTCCAATAAGCATATCAGAAATAGGTATAGCCCGTGATATATCAGTTTTTATATCTATATTAACCGGTTGAAGGTCTTTAAAACGTATTCCATCGTGCTCGGCTCTCTCCCCATATTCTGCATTCTTAAAATCTTCGTATTCAAAATGATTCATTAGAGCCTGTACCTCTTTATACCCGACCTTCAAGACCGAAGGAGAATTCTTGACTTCCGACTCCTTTTTCTCAAAATAATGCTGTCTTTTCCATTCATAAAGATTATTACTTCGGGTTTTAGCAAAGATCCGTCCACTCGTACTAATTTGCCATGTGGCGAGATACCCGCCATCAGTAGTACGTTCTATGCACGGATTTATCATGGTTTTCCATGAACCCCAGTCACTTCTCACAACTGTCCGTCCACCACCCAGCACTTCCCAATTAACCCCATCAGTACTCCATTTCAATTTCATACCCAGACGTCCCATATTATGTGTATCGGCAAATGGCATTATATAGACAGAATCCGGTTCTTCAGCCATAACAGAAGTAGTCGTCACAGCCGCAAGCCCCATCATTAATATCACTTGTTTCAGTCTCATTTTAAACATATATTACAGCATTGGTACAACAGGCTTTATATTGCCTTCATTATCAAAGTATAATTTATCAATACAGACTTCTCTATGAAATCCTGCATCTCTTCCTTTCGTCACTGCATCAGGAAATTTAAAACGATGGTATACGACATACCATTCATCTTTACCCGGTACTTGTACTACCGAATGATGTCCGGTAGCATAAATACCCTGATCCGGTTTCTTACAAAGAATGACCTTGCTTTCAGCCGGGTTAATAGGACCTACCGGAGATTTGGAACGTACATAACGTACCTCGTAGTCAACACTTCGTGTATCATTCTTTGACCATGTGAAATAATAATAACCATCTCTGTAAAATACATGAGCAGCTTCACTGTAATGAGTATCGTTATTTATCAGGATACGAGTTGTATTCGGTTTAACCGACACCATGTCATCATTCAATTCACATACAGCCATATAATAATTCCCCCAGTACAGATACGTTTTACCACTAACCGGGTCTGTAAACACATCAGGATCTATATTTTGCCCCCTGGGCATTCCTTTGGGCAATTCCTTTCCAATCAAAGGTCTGCCCGAGTCGATGAAAGGACCAGTCGGACTATCGGCTACAGCCACTCCTATTTGCTTTTCCGCAGTAAAATAATAATAATATTTATAATTTCCATCTGCCTGTTTCTTTTCGATGATACAAGGAGCCCATGCATTCCTTTTCGCCCAGGAAACATTTTTCAAGTCCAATATAACACCTTCCTCTTTCCAATTAACTAAATCATCGGAAGAGAAGGCTTTAAAAAGCGTACTTCCCCAATTAGGAATTCCATCACACGTCGGGTAAATATAATATCTCTTTGTTTTCTCCGAATACATGACTTCCGGGTCTGCATAGTATCCCGGAATAACTGGATTCTTTTGTATAGAGGCAGTAGAAACAAATTTTCTCTTATTCTGCTCCCAATAGTTTTCCAGTTTGTCAGCTTCATCAGCAGTCAAATGAATCACAGCGCCATGTTTCGGTGCTGTATAATTAGTCGTTTTCATGACTCCTTCATTGAAACGTCCCAGATTTTTAAAATTCACAAAATCAGAAGTCTCGATAAAGCCAAAATTATGAGGAGTTACGCTATATACATCATACATCAATACCCATTTATCCTCACCGATACGTTTCCATACAGTAGGAGCTTCACAAGCTTTAGGTTCAAAGTCATACCAACGCGCATCATATTCATAACCTTCGTTTATCCGGTCTGAAACAGCCTGCTTTATTCCGGCCGGTCCGTCATGGGCCACATAAAACAAATGATACTTATTTCCTACCTTTGTGATGTCTCCATCAATAGCCGACACTCTTTCATTAGGATATTCAAATAAGATTTCCGGCAGACTTTCAATCGTATCAAAGTCATCATTCACATATACATAATAAAGTTTATTGGGTTCGTTCCTAAAGCGCATTGTATAATAGATCATCAACTTTCCTTTCTTGTCATCATAAGTCACTTCCGGTGCCCAGGCACAACCTATTTCATTCAATCCTGCGGTTAGTTTGTCGAAACGAATATTCGTACGTTTCCAATTGATTAAATCCCATGATTTCATCAAGACTAATCCATAGTTATTTCCCCAACCATACATATTACGGTCGCGTTCCCACTCTGTCTTCCGATAGCCGTCTCTTTTGCCAAATACATGCAAATCTGTCATCGCTAAATAGAAGGCACCGTCCGGTCCACGATAAATATGCGGATCACGAATCCCTCTTTGATAAGCAATTGTATCTCCGGCAATTACGGGTTCGCCCTCATTCAATGCAGTAAATGTATATCCATCACGGCTGACAGCCATATAAAGCCCATGTGTTTCGTCTTTGTGGAAGACCATCAGGTAAGCACTCATATCTTTCTCTTGAGGAACAGCATCCTTATAACGGAACTGTTTAAATCCGGCACTTCCCTTTCCTACAGAAAGTAACCCTATACGCAAAGCATAAAAACCTTGATATTTATTATGGTGCATCTGCGATACATCCACATGCTCCGCCAGGGTAATCCATTCTTTATTATCCTTACTCACCATTATACAAAGATGATTATCCCGATTATGGATTTTAGCAATAAAGCGTTTACCTAATTCATTTGGTAACACCTTTTTCTGAGTTGCATTCTGATATACAATAAACCTCGTCCCGTCAGAGACTACTCCAGCGTATGCTTTCTCGTTATAAAACAAAATAAGTCCAGCTGCATTTCCGTCACCGACATTTATCTCAACTTGACTCTCGTAATTCTTATCCTCGGCCGTTGTCAGAAGTAAACGCCCATTAGCGGGAGTACTTCCTTTAGCTTTCATCCAAAGAATCTCATTATCAAAGGTCAAAGATTTCGGAGCATACTCCTTCCAGAAAGTCCATTGAAGTCCCAAATTCGGGCCGTTAAAATCATCCGACAATTCCAGCCCAGGTTGTATCTTTTCATTCGTTTTTAATGGAGTAGCAACAGACTTAGTCTGATACCAGCCATCCTCCGTCCATTCAATAGGTTCAATCAAAGTCTGACGTCCCAAAGTATGATATCCTTTAGCATAAGCATGATACACAATCCACCAATTGCCATTTACATCATCTACCAATGTTCCATGCCCTTTCGACCACCAATTATCACGTGAACTGTAAGTATGTACTATAGGGTTATATGGAGAATTTTCCCATGGTCCAAGCAGACTTTGGGAACGAGCTGCAACAACCATATGGCTAGTAGCCGGACCTGCCGTTCCACCCTGTGCAGAAGTCAGATAATAATACCCATCCTTATAATTTAATTTTGGAGATTCCAAACACATACATTCTACATTCCATTTATTAGGAATGCTCCAGCCATCATAGACCTTTTTCTTTTCCCCGACAGTAGACAAACCGTCATCAGCCAGCCGAATCACTTGACCATCTTCAACAAACAAGTAACGCTTTCCATGTTCATCTACAACATGACCAGGATCAATGCCACTAACCTTTAAATCAACCGGTTTACTCCACGGACCTCTGATATTATTTGCATAAGTCACCCAATTTGTTCCATCCGCAGGATAATAGATATAATATTTATCTTTGTATTTTACCAGGTCAGGAGCCATAGCAGAACCTTTCCAACTCGCTAGAGCACGGCATATCGGCTCCCAATTAACCAAATCTTGAGAATGCCAAATTAAGAATCCCGGAGCGTAATAAAATGGAGAATGAGTCATGTAATAATCATTTCCATCACGGATAATACTCGGATCAGCATAATCGCCCGAAATAATAACCTTAGGATACTCCTGCGCATAAAGTGCCCAGTTCATCAATGTAAATAAAAATAGTAAAATACATTTTTTCATCATATTCAAATCTTAAATAAGCAATATTAGTAGAAAATTCCAATTACATATGTTTATATATTAAATACGAACAACAATCTCTACACACCTACTGAATAATTCTATCGACAACCTCTAGATCCTTATTCTGAAAAATAATTTTTTCAGTATGAACCCCGACATAGATACGTGCCATATCCGAAGTTTTATACCATGCTGGCTTGTCAGGCATTTCGTCATAAATCAGCTTACCATTAATCCGTAAATTCTCAAAACGGACATTCTTAACTTGTCGTTCTTTATTGTATCCTTCAATGACAGAAAGTTCCGTATTTTTTCCTGTATAAGATATATTTTTAAATAACACATCTTCAATACCTCTTCCGGGTGCAGTGCAATACTTTTCATTATAGAAAATACGTAGGTTAATGAGCTGTCCCTGACGGAAATCTTCCACACGAATATTTTCAAACCGTACTTTACGTATCAAGTTATTATCACCGGCATTGATAGCCATGCATCCCTGATAGTCAAGCTGCTTCTCCTGATGATCCAAGATATCAATATTTATATAGTTCAAATTTTCCAATGTTTCCGGTTTTTCCGAGTTCCCATGAATACCAATAAAAATAGGATGGGCTACATCAGCCCAAAGCGTAGAATTCTGCATAGTTATATTACTGCATCCTCCTTCAAATCCTACACGAGTGCCATAAACAGTAGTACAATCGTCCGAATTACGGCAAAAAACACCATCAAACAAAACATTGTGACTGGCAAATACATTCATACCATCACCCCATCCATAGTAACTAATACTTTTGACATTACGAATAGTCACATGATCTGAACCACCGGTTGAGCACTGTGTAGCTATAATTCCCTCTACATATACATTTTGAGAATTAGCAATCCGAATACCACCTTTAACCGTATGGTCAATAATACCTCTTCCGATCAGTTTTACGTTATTAACCTTATCCATCACTACCCGTCCCATCAATACAGAACCACCGGCCAGATATACTGTTTTTCCAGAAGGGACTTTTAACTCCCCATTCTCAAAAGAATGAATACCCGGACCATAATAAAGAACATTCGGGTTATTCTTATCCGGCACTACTTCCTCCGGCTGATTGGTAAATAAATGCAGATTATGAAAAATATCTCCATTGATCTCTACCGACAGATTTTTTGGATGATCTAGCGAAAACGTCACTGTATTATTCTTTATCTTAAACGGGATGTCATATGACAAAGGACGAACTCTTGCTGTGTTCACCTGTCCGCAATTATAAGTTACAGCAACCTCTACGGTCCCGGAAAAATCAAAAGTCACCATTGAGGCTTTCTCTACCTGATGTTTTGTTTCCCGCACTTCATCTACTTTTATCAAATAGGTAGATAAAGTTTCCCATTCTCCGCCCTGTTGGCGCACTTTGACAGAAAAATCATTATTTAAAGCTGCTCCTTCAGGAGCATCCCAAGTTACTAACTTATCCTTAGGAAATACTGCATTCCCAACTAATACAAAAACCAACAAAAGTAAGTATTTTCTCACCATATTACTACAAAAATCTAATATTTTCAATCATTAGGAAAGAATAGCCTCATGATATATGAGACTATTCTTCTTTCTTTAATCTCTCGCGTACATCAAATTGCCATAACCTAAATGGTCATATCCACCACTGGTTCCACCCAGACCTGCTATCTCCGGAAAACTGATTTCCATACCCATCTTTGTGTACTGGCACTTTTCAGTATCTACTCCCTTTATCTTGGCATAATGATAATATGCAAGTGCCCAAATTGCCCCGGCACCGTTACTTCCATTACGTTCTGCAATAGTCAGTATTTTATCAGTTGTTGGTCCCCAGGCATTATTCCATGTACGATAATAAGCTTCAAAAGGCACATCCATACCAGCAGACAAATACCGTCCGTTATATTCGCAACCTTTTAAATACCGATTGTCATCATATCCAAAAAAGTCATCTCCCTGGTTCCAGGTTAATTGGCAGATAACTCCCATCAACCCCTGGCACAACATAGTATGTCCGATATCACGACCACTCTCCTGCCATTGGGCTAAATTAGCATAATCACCTGTAAATATATGATTAATGGCATGAGTCAGCCTTCCATTCGTTTCTCCTATCTGCAAATGTTCGATCCCCTCGTTATAAACATCACGACGGTCAGCCAAAATACCAATACCAATCATTGACGCAAGATTACAAAGCCCCCAATTCGCCCAATAGTGTCCCGGAACGGTTCCAAAATGATTAACTAAGAATTCATGGTTAGCTACATAAAATACATCAAGCATCCATTGTTGGTATCTGGCAAAACCATTTGCATCTTTCTCCTTCCAATAGTCACGAAGTAACTCTCCAGCTACTGCAAATTCATATCCATAGAGACCGGCTGCCAATGCAGAATTAGTATTTCCGGTAACTAGCTTACAAGTTACTGCCCAACTATCGAGTATTTCAATAGCGTGGTCAGCGTAGGCATTGCCATCACCCAAATGATACCGAAGTCCCATCTGATAAGCAGCTGCTACATCATTGGCAGCTTTCATATAATTCTCTTTACCCGACTCACCACGGCGGATATCAGCCTGTGGGTTAGCTACATAGTCCAAGTGAGAATGATAATTGTCAACCAAAGCCGCATATCCCGTTTTCCACGGTTCTCTACTTAAACGTGCTTTTATATATTCAAAGTCTTCCGGTGTATGCAGGGCACCACAATGTATCATCGGTTCACTTTCCGGTTTCAATGCTACTTTCATCAATGCTTCCTTATCTTCTTCTCTTGTAGGAAGTTTATACAGGTCAGTTTCTACACCAGGCGACGGCAAATCGACACCATCTCCACATGATAAAAATAAAAACACTGCAATTGCATAAAATATTTTCTTCATAATCGTTTCCTATTTGGATTATTATTGTCGTTCTATAGATATATCGGTAATATCAACATTACCTCCACCATTATTTTTATTCATACTGATATTTGCCACAAAGCCAATGGTTACTTCCATCATCTCTAACTGTACAAAAGTCATATCAAAGCTCTTCGGTCCGTTAGCTCTAAGTATTTTGTTATCAGATATTCTAACATAAGATTTACTACCATCCGTTTTTTTGATAAAGGCAGACTCATCATCAGGTATCCATACACCATCCACTTCTGACAAATCAGGAAGTGTAGCTCCACCTTTTACCACTCCGATTATTACTCCGAAGTTCCCTTTCAATGTATTGCATTCAGCTACAGTCCATGAAATCTTATACGTTCCGGCAGGCAATGGAGTAACCTGATACATCTTGGCATTTTCTAGTGCGTGGTTATGATTAGCATTCGCCCATTGATTACACAACAAGGAGATACAGCCATCCGGATTATTGTTATCAAATAACATAGGACGTATCAACACATCTTGACCATTTTCCTCATAATAGAACTTATTATTAAATTCCCAATCTGTAGGAACAGCCCAACCACCGTCCAACGTACCCTCTGTTCTGCTAAATGGTTGTCGACTATTACGCAACACCACCTCTGTCACATCACCAGTCTTACCCATCACATTCACAGTCTGCCCTTCCACAGTCGGAATATCAGCATACTGTAAACGAACTTTTGCATCTTTCGTCGTTTCGTAATCAACAGGAACTATAATCTTTATTTCATCATTTTTGATAGAAATTATTTCGGCTTCTGCCTCATTCAAAAATGCATTCACCGCTTCTTTATCAGTACCGAAATTATCCCCCTTGATAGTAATGCTTTCACCAGGTTGTACCAGTTTCTCTACAATGCTATTCATCACAGGTGACGAATTAACCTTGAAAGTCCCTTCATAGAATTGTAAATTACCAACAGACAAAGTTATCTTTACATTTCCTACTGATACTCCATTTGGGACTTTCACTGTTAATATGCCGATACCGCCATCTTTATATTGATAATCACTAACCGTTGCCTGTCCCTCATTAAACTTAGCCACTAATAATTCCGCAGTTTCCGGCATATGACTTCCTGTGATCGTTACTACTGTACCGATGTATCCTTCTAAAGGAGCAACGCCAGTACCGGCATCTACTATCGGGGTAGCTTTCACTGTAAATTTCAGTTCACCTTCTACCTCCTCATACGGAGTAACCACTTTCACTGCTACTTCCTGATCGTCCGCTAAAGATTCACTGATCGGGATACGTATTTTAATTTCTTCCTCACTGCACGAAAGTACCTCTGCTTCTGCTCCTCCCACAAGTACTTTCAGTCCCTCAGTTGTCGTTCCAAAGCTCGTGCCTTTTATCGTCACTTCTGATCCTTTATATGCGACGGCAGGTGTAAGGCTACCCAATGTAGCATGCTGACGAATGGTAAATTCGTCCACAGGCGTATTAACTTTTTGCGTATAAACCATCAAATTTATCTTACCGGAAGTAGCACCAATCGGTATTTGTACAGTGAAAGATGTCTCACTCCATTCCGTCACAGGCGCATTAACTTTCGCATCACCAAATACCATCTTGATATCTTCCGCTTTCGTACCCAACTCCGTTCCGGTAAAAGTTATTAAGTCACCGACAAATCCCCATTCTTTACTAATTGTCTCGACAGATGGTTTATCCAAAACCCGAAGCATCAAGTCTGTTTTTAATTCCTCTTCAAAGAACTTCACTGATATTTTTCCCGTTGTGGCATCTTCCGGTATCCGTACAGTAATACGTTCGTCCGTACAAGATAGAACTTTGGCAACATTCTCTCCGATATTAACCTTTACGAAATCTACTGCACCAGCCAAGTTTTCACCGATCACGTCAAACTCATCCCCTACATAACCATAATCAGGTGAAAGTGCAGTAATGGCTACCACCGGGTCTTCTGTCGCTAACTCAAAGACATCTGTTCCGTCTTCTCCACAAGAAGCTAATAGAAACAAAGCCCCAAAGCATATAAAATCATATATTTTCTTCATATTTTTCGATTTTTAGTTGATTAGTTTTCTCTTTCCACTACCATCTCAGAAATGTTGACATTACCTCCCCTGCTGGTATTATTCAGCATACCGACATTCGCTACAAAACCAATCGTGACTTCTGTTGTCTCTGTTAATACTATATTCAAGGTAAATTCCACATCTCCCCTTTCCTTATCATAAGCCAAAGATTTATTGTCCGTCAGTCGGCAATATGCCTTATTCCCAGATAAATCTTCCAGAAACGCTGTCTCGTCAACAGGTGTCCACCCACCATCTGCCACCGCCAAATCAGGCAGTGTGCCATTTCCTTTCGTAGCTCCGACAATCGCTTCAAGATTACCCCCCAGTCCTACACATTCGGGAACGAAACAAGATATCTTATAGGTTCCGGCAGGTAAAGTGGATACCTGATACATCTTGGCATTCTCTAATCCGTGCTTATGATTGGCATTTGCCCATTGGTTACACAACAAGGAGATACATCCATCCGGGTAATTCTTATCAATCAATAACGGACGAATCAACACTTTTGTCCCGCTTTCATCGTAATAGAATTTATCGTTATACTGCCATTCGGTAGGAATAGCCCAACACTCCGACTCCAATCCATCATCTGTCATAGCAAATGGCTGACTACTGTTTTTCAAAGCGTATATTGTCAAATCTCCCGTATAGGCAGGATCCAGGAAACTACCATTTTCCGTTTCATATCCTTTGACATTAATCTGCACTATACCGATACCGTATCCGGCAGGAGTCCTAACTTGAATCTCATCGTCCTGTATTGAAATTACTTCTGCTATTTTAGTACCGATTTTAACTGTTATATCCTCTTTGTTTGTACCAAACGAAATACCGGTAATAGTTATCATATCATTTTCTGCCGCAAACAATGGACAATCTGTATTGGAAGAACTAACGGAAGTGATAGCAGGTTTGGGCACTACCGTGAACTTACCGACATTGTCAAATTCATATTGCCATACTTTCAATGCGATATCGCCACTCACTGCATCTTTAGGTACAACCACAATAATACGGTTATTCTTGCACGAAACGATTTCAGCTTCCTTGTCACCGAAGTGCACACTTATCGGTTCCAAACGGTCACCAAAGTTTTCGCCATTGATGACTACTTGGGACAACGTATATCCGCTTGTAGGATAAATGCCTGTCACAGTCGGTTCCGGATAATAGAATTCTTGTTTTTTACCATCTTTCTCGCAACTGAAAAGCAAAGCGGAAAGTATTCCTATTAGGGCTATATTTTTTATCAGATGTCTCATAAATCTATATATTTAATCTGTTTATCGCTTATCATTAATACCCTGGATTTTGTACCAAACTGGTATTTAAACTAATTTGCTGTTGAGGCAACGGCCACAAATAATTACTTCGGCTAAACTTAAAATTTGTCTTATCGTCTACTACGACACAATTCAACTTACCCCATTGTGTATCAATTTGTTCTTCGCCCCATACATACGTATTTTTCGAATACTTACCTGTTGCATTACCACTAGCATCTACAAACGTAGTCGGATAAGCGGCATTTCCTACCACTGTGCCCATATGTGATTCATTCAGCTCATCTTCAGCAATGCCCCAACGCTTCAGGTCATTAAAGCGGGAACCCTCCATATATAGTTCTACCGCTCTCTCACGACGAATCTCGTCCAGCATCACCTCTCCCTTACTTTTAGTAGTACCGGTTCCGACCTTTATTTTATCTATCAACGCATTCGTCAAATTAGCAATACCTGCACGTCCACGCAATTTGTTGATAGAATAGTTCAATTGCTCATCGGTAATTACCCCATTATTCCGCTCACATACTGCTTCAGCATAAATCAAATAGACCTCTGCCAGACGGAGTACCGGGTAGTCCGGAGACTCACTTTTATCAGCCCTTTCCTTACAAACAAACTTCATATTCCCATAACCGGAAGTACCAGTCTTCAATTCCTTGGCAGCAGTGGTTTGAGCATCCATATCAATAATAGATTTCATACGATTATCACGGTTCAGGAATTCAGCTTCAGGAGTAGCATATCCTTGAAACTCATTTGATATTTCTACCGGCAGACCGTCACTGCACAAAAACATATCCATCAACTTACGACTGGCATCCATCTTTTGAACTGTTTGGTTCAGATTTACATTACCCGGTTTTATGTTTTCATCATAAACACTCTTAATGATAAATTCTTTATTCGACTCTTTTGTCATTCCGGCAGGATTGGTAGTCGCATCTTCCAAGCAGAACAGATAACGGTAACTCATGTCTTTCATACCGGATATATTGTTATAGTTCCATATACTGTATAGATTATCATCTATAACTTCACTGCACAAGCGGATAGCTTCATCCAGGAAATCATTGACTTGATCGGTAGCAGGACCGCTCGAACCTTTAAAGTCCGTAGTAGTACCCACATACTTCCGCCATGTAGCTTCATAAAGTAGTACACGCGCTTTGAATGCTTCCGCACCATGATAACTGATTCGTCCTTTGTCGGCAGAAGAAATCAAAGTTTCTTTGGGAAGTCCCGCTATTGCATCATTCAAGTCCTCAAGAATCAAATCCATTACTTCATAGCGACTGTTGCGTACGCTATATAATTCCGGTGAGTTGACATCTAAAGAAGTAGTCACAATGGGAACACCACCATAGAATTGAAGCAAAAAGAAGTAATTGTATGCCCGAAAAAAGTGGGCCTCAGCCAAATATTGCTTGATTTCGTCCTGGTTTCCCGGATAATCTTCTGCTTTTTCAAAGAGAATATTGACTGTACGTATTTGTTTATAGCAATTATCCCACCGCACATCAGTAGACGGCACTAATATATTACCGTGTCCCACATCACTATGAATACCAAAATAAGCAGAAAGATCTGTCGCTACATCCATAAATGCAGAATAACCACCATACGGACTTCCCCATCCTTGAAGCTGACCATAAAAACTAGTCGCATATTCCTTAAATTGTGAAGCAGTCTTGAAATACACCACGTCAGTCCTTTCGTCCTGAGGCTCTTTATCCAAAAACCAATCCGAACAGGATGAGAACCCGAACGTTAAAATGAATAATAATGCTGTATATAATATCTTTTTCATATTCTTTCTTCTTTAAGTTATCAAAAACCAACATTTACACCAAATGACCAAGTGCGGTAGAACGGGTAACCAGACATTTGAGACATCTCTCCCATCTCCGGGTCAAAACCATCCTTGATACTTGTCGCTTCCCAAAGATCATTACCCGAGAAGTAGATACGTACTTTTTCCAATTTGATTTTCCGAGTCCATTGTTTAGGCAAAGTATAGCCTACAATCAGTGATTTCAAACGAATATACCGACTATTCTGCAACATAAAGTCATTATTTCCATAGTTCCATGCAGCACGTCCCGCATAACTAGTCAGACGAGGATATTCCGCTGTAGGATTCTCGACTGTCCAGGTATTACCCAGGAATGAAGGGTTCTGATTACTAAAAATGGCAGCAAACGGATAAGCCATCCAACCTGTACGCATAATATACTGCTTACCAACTCCCTGAAACATGGCACTAACGTCAAATCCTTTCCATGCGCCTCCTAAATTAATACCAAATACATAATGCGGATCACCGTCTCCCACAAATTGCAGGTCACCATTGGCACCATCAATTTTGTTATCTCCATTCAAATCCAAACGTTTCGTATCACCGGGACGAAGTTCGGTAGTCGTTTCCTTGCGAACACCCAGCAATTCTCCACCACCTTCTCCATATAGTTCATAATAACGATTTACTTCGGCTTCATCGGTAAAATAACCATCTGTACGATATAGGAAGAAAGAATTCAACGGATATCCGACCACTTTTTCATTTCTCCCCGCCACGTATGTATCGGCTCCTTCCATCTTTTTCAACATTGTTTTTGTATCACCTATATTAAAATTTACGAAATAAGAGAAATCACGAACTTGGTCACGCCAACCGACAGAGAGTTCCCATCCTTTTACACTTAAGTGCCCGGTATTACTTTTTGGTGCATCAGCTCCCAATACAGAAGGATAAGTAATTTGCGACTGCATTCCTTTATTATCTTTCCAAAAGTAGTCAAAATTAACAGTCAAACGGTTATTCAGAAAATTCAAATCCGCACCTATATTTTTCTGTTTTACCCGTTCCCAAGTAAGCGTCCGATTGATAAGTCCTGAATTTTTAAGAGTAGTAGAAATCTGTCCGACCAAAGGACTACCCAAATAAGTTACTCCCGAATTAATAGCAGAAGCATACAAGAAATCACCTAATCCAGCATTGTTGCCCGCTTCACCATAACTAAAACGTATTTTACCAAAATCGAGTACCGGAGTAACAAACCTCATAAAATCCTCTTGAGTAAATGCCCAGCCCAAAGAGAACGAACCGAAGTTCTTAAAACGATATCCATCAGCAAATTTCGAGTCTCCATCACGGCGCCCCAATAACTCCAACATATATTTCTCAGCATAATTATAGTTAACACGAGCAATGTATGAATAAGTACCGCTACTACCTTTACCACCTGAATTTGCCATTTTACTACTCGCGTCCGCTACTCCCAAGTCATATACTCCATTATCTTCAAACTTCTCACGGGCAGTAGCAGTCTTTCTCCATGCCAACGTTTCCGCATTGATACCTGCTACTACGGACACATTATGTTGTTCAGCAAATGTCCGGTTGTATTTCAGTAAGGCTGAATAAAATTGATACAAAAGATTATTATTCTGTACCAGATAACCCGGATTATTTTCAATCTTCACATTCGACGGATTGTCTGGATAAATAAGATTCTGATTCGTCCATTGTACCAATTCAGATGCCGGATTGCCAAACCAATCATACGTTTGTACAGGAAGTACATATCGTTCCCGACGGTATTCCTCATTTTGGAAAGAGGCAGCTCCCTCAAAGCTGATACCTTTCCAAATATCGGTTACTACTTTCATATCAATACGTGTAGTCAGTTTTACCTTTTCATCACGACCGCCTTCGGAAGTAGCTGCTACAGAGTTGCGGTTACCTACCGTACCAAAGTTGGCATACCACTGTCCCAACGGATTCTTTGACGGAAAGAAAGGCACATCATATCCATACAGCGAATTATCCAAGCCGGTAGAAGGAGATTCCGTACTAGTCCTAATTACGCTGGCAATAGACTCAAAACGTAACCAATCAGTCATCTGTAGGCCATAATTCAAACGAAGGTTCAACTGTTTCTGTCCGTCATAAGCAGTTGTCAGATTTGCCTGATTATCTGCATAAGCCAATGAAATACGGTAGTTTGACTTTTCCGTAGAACCTGACACACTCAAGTTATGCTGATAAGAGTTACGATTAGCAAACAGTTCATCGGTACGACTGGAATTAGCCAAAAATATTTCTCCATAATATTGTGTAGGATAGATTCCTGCTGCATTTTGCTGCATCCGCAGCATATTCTCTTCAGATACCCAAGCCCACCAGTTAGGTGTCTTTTCTTCTTTATTAGCTTCCAGCCACATAGTAGCATATTGCCCCATATCCGGTGAAAAAGCCGTGATTCCCGGTGAAGTGAAACGCATATTGAAACTATAGTCTACATTGACTTTTCCACCCTTTCCACGTTTAGTAGTGACCAGAATAACTCCGTTCGCCGCCTTCGCACCATAAATAGATGCTGCTCCGTCTTTCAGTACACTAATGCTTTCTATGTCATCAGAGTTCAAGTTCTGAAAAGATTCCATATTCAATGTAGGCACTCCGTCAACAATAATCAATGGATCTCCACCATTGACAGACGTTGCACCACGAATGGTAAAATCCAGTCCCTCGTTACCCGGCCGGGGCGAATTACGAGTGACTACCAAACCGGGTGTCTGCCCCTGTAATGCCAATCCGACATTGGTTATCGCACGACTCTCCAATGCCTTATTGCTCACCTGCTCAACAGCACCAGTTAAAGTGGCCTTTTTCTGTGTGCCATATCCTACTACAACCACTTCATCCAAAGCATTATCATCTTCTTTCAGAATGATTTTAACATTTGTCCGTTCATTGATATCTACCACTTGATCCTGATAACCGATATAGCTGATTTTCAACTGCTTTGCCTCTGCCGAAACATCCAGGCTAAATCGTCCGTCAATATCCGTTATTACTCCTTTCTGTGAACCTACAACAACAATGTTACAACCAATCAACGGTTCTCCATTCTGGTCTGTAACGACTCCTTTGATTATCCTTCCCGTTTGGGCAACAATCATACTTTCTTTCGCATGCGTATTTGCCTGAAGCAACGCACCAGAAGAACCGCCAATTAACATGGCCACAACCATGACGACTCCTCTACGTGATAAGAAATTGGGCTTAATTTCCATAATACTATTAAATTATTAAAGTTAATATTTTCTCGATCCGGAACTCAACCGACCCTAGACAATTCATTTTGCAAGCATACACGTACCTTCTTCCGAGCCATAAGCAGTTGCCATTCCACAGTACGGGAAGATAAAGACAGTCTCTTTGCAATGGCAGGACAGGACAAATCTTCTTCAAAACTCAAATTATAAATCTGACGGCATTTAGCAGGAAGGGCTCCCACGGCTGTATGATGTATTTGTTTCAATTCACGATAATACATCGCGTCTTCGATAGAATTCCGACCTGCCTCTCTGACATTATTATATATATAGGAGACAAAATCCTCTTGTCTGTAATGACGGCGTATCTTATCCGTCACCATATTACGTGCAATGGTAAAAAGTAAAGACCAAATAGTGTTCTTATTCACAAATGCCCAATGTTCCCATAAGCGGATAAAGACATCCTGCATCAAATCTTCAGCCTCATATTTATATGGAATGCGACACGCTATAAAAGACAAGACAATATGCCTGTACTCCTGATAGAATTCAGAAAAATCTTTGTGATTGGATAGGACGGTATTTATTTCCATAGCATTACATGTTTCATTTAACAACATTGCAAATTTATGGAAAATACCCTGTTCCGGCGTGTGTCTTTTGTCGCAAACTAGTGCTACACTTGTTGCAAAATCACATTTTTACGCTATTACAGAGCCTTTTTTGTATTTTTCTGCAATAAAAGAACGAGATTAGAGTACATCTTCATCCAATTTCTCATCACGTGATTTTCCTCCATACTGCGATGGTAATATACCAAATGTTTCTTTAAATACTTTGGTAAAGTAACGTCGGGTAGAGAATCCTACGTGATCTGCTATTTCGGATATAGACAGATCTGTGTCCCGCAATAATTGAGCAGCCCGTTTCAAACGGATACTACGGATAAAGTCTTTAGGGGTTTGCCCGGTTATTCCTTGCAGTTTACGGTATAATGTTGCACGGTTCATGGCGAGGTCTGCACTCATCTCCTCTACCGAATACTCGGTGTTATCCATATTCCGTTCTACACATTCCAATGCTTTCTGCACAAGCTGTTCGTCAAGGGAAGTAATTGTGATACTACTTGGAGTCACCACAATCTCTTTATGAAATGTTTCCTTACGCCCTTTCTGCTGCTCGATCAATTTACGTATACGAGTTAGTAAGACATCAATGCTAAACGGCTTGGATATATATGAATCGGCACCAGCTTCATACCCCATCGCTTTGCTTTCGTCCGACGTACGGGCTGTAAGCAGTACAACCGGAATATGCGAAGTTTGCAGGTTTGTTTTTATACGCTGACATAGTTCTATTCCATCTACATTCGGCATCATAATGTCACTGATAATAAGTTCAGGGTTCTGCTTGATAGCCAACTTCTCCCCTTCTTCACCATCAGCAGCATCAATGATATGATACCATTCGCTTAGTTGTTCACGTAGAAACTCCCTGAACTCTTTATTATCTTCTACCACCAACAACAGAGGCTTCGTATCCGCTGACAATACCGATTCATCCTCTGTGTTTTCTTCTTTTGTTCCGGCTGATATTTGTTGTATTGGTGAACCTGCCGGATACAAGTCCATAGGAATGGCAATGGTAAATATAGAGCCTACCCCTAATGTACTTTCTACTGATACACGTCCATCATGCAACTCTACATATTCTTTTATCAAGTGAAGACCGATTCCACTTCCGGAAAGGTTATTATTTATATTCTTCTTAGCCTGGTAGAAACGTTCAAAAACATGTGGCAGATCTTCTTTTGATATTCCGACTCCAGTATCTATCACTTTCACCTGAATATATGAATGTTCTTCCTCCCGATATTTTTCTATCTCCAACGTGATATTTCCACCTTCCGACGTGAATTTGAACGCATTGGATAATAGGTTATTCAATACTTTATGTACTTTGTCACGATCAAAGTACATATATAGTTCATCAATGCCATTGGTATCCAACTGGAAAGAAATGCTCTTTTCTATAGCTATCTCCTGAAAAGAATTGCAAGCCTGTCGCACAAATTCAACCCAGTCACCATTCAATAAATTCAGCCTTTCTCCTTTCATCTCCAACTTACGGAAATCTAGCAGTTGATTAACCAACGTCAATAAACTTTGTGCGTTTTTATAAACAGATCCTAATTGTTTTGCCAATGTATCATCGGTCAATCTGCGTATTATCATATCCAAAGGCGTGATAATCAGTGTTAGTGGAGTACGCAGTTCATGACTGATATTTGTAAAAAAACGGAATTTCATCTGTTCCAGTTCTTCTTTCTGTCTTTGAGCTTCTTCCTGTTGCATACGGATCATCCTCCGATGATTACGCCGGTTGACAAGATACAATAATCCGAATAATAAAAAGAGAACCAGAATTACATATAATATGCGTGCCGCCAACGTATCCCAAAACGGCGGATGTATTACAATCGCAAATTTCGATTCCGCCCCCCACATACGGTCACTACCAGCCACAGATACCCGAAACACATACTCTCCCGGTGGAAGATTATTATAAGTGACACGTCCCTGCCCATTTTCAAACAATGATTCTGTCCATTCCTTATCAAATCCTTCCAATTGATATCGAAAAGACGTCTGTGAAGCATTAAGATAGTTTAACCCCGAAAATTCCAATGTGATATAGTTTTCATTGTATTCCAAAGATACTCCATCCGAATAGCCCAGAGCTTTATCAAACAACACACGGCCATTATATTTTTCTCCGGAAAAGATTGGAACATTAAACAACCTGAAAGAAGTAAACAGTGGACAGGAAAGCTGATGGATACCCGATATATGGTCTGGTGAAAATGTTACAAATCCGTTTAAAAGTCCTAAATACAAATTATCATGAGTCATTAATGCAGGAAAACTGAACAAATCATCCTGAAGGATTTCGGTTTCAGAAAGACAACTGATAATATGAAAACGGTATTCATTCGTAGTACGTTCCACTTTGATTTTATAGACGGAAGTCACCGTGGAAACCCATATATCATGATTTTTATCTTCCTGAACATTCAATATTGCTTTGGCAAGTCCTTCTTCTTTTCCTAATACATAACTTCGCCCATCAGGAGCCAATACATACAATCCATATTGAGTGGCAAACCATAATGCACCTTCATAGTCCTTCAATATCTGATTATATTTGATTCCTCCATAATTGAAGATAGAGTCAGTCTTACTTTCCTGCTCCAGCGTGGATATTTTGTTGTTATCAGGGTCATAGATATACAATCCATTATCACTTCCCACGAGCAAGCGAGATTGATTATCTATTGCCAGCGTGTTCGCCACTTTATATTTTTTCAATTCCGGAAACTGTCGGGACAAAAGGGTTATTTCCCCATTTTCCGAATTAAGCAACCCCACTCCACCATAAATACTCACCCATAATCTCCCCGACTCATCTTCTATCATAGCGCGTATATTACTAAAATCCAATTCGTTCTGATAATCAGTATCAGGATAGTCATAAGCCCGTACCCTACCATTTTCAATACAATATAACCCGTTATGATAAGTGCCTACCCAAATCCGCTTTCTGCTGTCCTCATAAAGCATACGACAATTTTTCCGATCGAAATCGCTATACGCCCGGTTCATGGTATGTGTATCCGGTTCATACCGATAAAGTGCCTGTGTAGTTCCCATCAATATCTCACCTGCCGAAGTTTCCAGCATACAACGTATTTCCTCTCCATTCCAGTCACCATTAACAACTTTCTTATTGCATACAGTCATTCTATTCAAACTGGGATGATAATAACAGAGACCTTGATTGTACAAACCTATCCAAACAGCCCCATCTTCACGGTCACAATAAATACTTTGAATACCATTTTCTACCGTTTTGCCCGACAGCAGGGGAAGATGTTGAAGTTGAGTAACAGAAAAGTTATGTATATCAATCACACAAAGCCCGTCCAATACCGTACCGACCCACGCATTCCCCCCTTTGTCTACATCCATAGAGGTCAACCATGAATTTTGTTTAAGATGAATGCCGGAAATCGGGTTCCATTTTTTCTTATAAACATCATAATATCCTACCCCCCGATCCCACATGATCCAAAAATCTCCGTTATCAAGAATCTTTAAAATAATACGATCATCGGCGTTCAGCCGGTTCTTTAAAAAATCTACTTGCTCAACAAAACGCTTCTTCTCAAAATCATAACACCGGATTATTCCGCTCTGGAACACCATCCAACTATGGTTCTCGTGGCTCTCCACTCCCAATAATTTTCCATCATTTTTTATGGCACCATCTTTTTCACAAACCTTTTCTATTGTTCCTGTCGAACTTTCAGATGTATAGACATCAGAATTACCGGACAAGAACCAATATCGTTTCTCTGAGTCTATAAACAAATTCGCAAGTTTATCTTTCCAGCCTAGTTGATGCAACAGGGAGTCTACATCATATATATATTGTTCGGTGGTCAAATCAAACACCCGCAGACTTGCACGTTCTTTCATCCATAAACGTTTACCGGCATCTACGTATTCTTCAAAAATGATATGATTGTAAGAAATAGGATAACCTTTTTGGAGGTCAAACGGGAAATTGGAATAATTTACCCCATCATACATAGTCAGCAATACAGTCCGAATTCCCATACGACCATCCGGCAATGCAAATACACTGCCGACATAATTATCCGGCAATCCTTCCGTCGCTCCAATATGACGAAAGATATAAGATACCTCTTGTGAATGCGTTTTGTTCACAATAAAAAGGCTTATTATAATTGCAAACAGGTATATTCGTGTATTCATAACTATAGTTTCCTTCTTTTGTTCCGTTTATATAATACGGACAAGAACGTGGATTTACCTCAATGCTCTACAGAAATTTCACATCGTCTACAAAAATACAAAAACTTTCAGGATATAGGGCTTTCTTCTGTCTTTATTTGATTCCAAAGGAATATCTGCCGGATAAAAGCCGCAATACCACCTTACCATCTTCTATTCCGACATACTCTATCCCTTTGCTTTTCTTTAAACCCTCAACAATGTTCTTCACTGAAGTTGCAGGAAGATGCAACGTTGCAGTTGTATTTGCCGGAACTGTACACTGATAAATAACTGTATCTTCTTCTACTCTCCAACTACTTTCGATACGTCCATACATAGAATCATAATAACCTTTGGCATAAGTCATATTCCCGGTAATATCCACTTCCGGTTTCAGCACAAAGTGTTTAAATCCGGGGAAGTCTTCATCCCGTTCTATACCTAAAGAGTAATTGTACATCCATGCGCCGACTGCACCAAAAGAATAATGATTGAAAGAATTCATACGGTTATTTCCACCGAATCCATCTTCATGGGTATAGGAATTCAACCGTTCCCAAATGGTAGTGGCTCCTTGCTCCACCGAATACAGCCACGACGGATAGTTCGTCTGCTGTAACAACTTGTATGCCGCCTCACTGCAACCATTATCGGACAATGCTTTACTAATCCATGCCGTCCCGATAAAACCGGTCATCAACGAATAAGGAGAACACCATCTGCCTTGCTCTGTCCTATTTTCTCTGACGATTGTTTCCATCAGATTCTTGACAAATTTCGGTTTATTCTCTTCATCAATGATGCCGAATACCAACGGGAGGACATAAGAAGTTTGTGTATCCACCAGCGTTCCCTGCTTCTTCGGTACGAAAGCGGAGTGAATGGTCTTGCAGGTTTCCGGTTGCAGGTAAGTGCTATTGAAGAAAGCCTTTCTGTCACTATGCAACTTCCGGTATTCTTCCGCATCTGTAGTCTTACCCAAGATGGTGGCTATCTTGCTCATTAATTCGAGGTCATAAATAAAATAGGCTTCCCATAAGAGAGATTTATCATTCCTGTTATCTTCAAGACCGAGCCAATCACACAAATCACCCCATGCCCTGCTCTGTACAAGCAGATTCGTTTTCGGGTCGATGGTCTTGTCGAGGATATAGGAGATATATCGTTTCATGGCGTCATAGTGTTCGGCCAAGAGAACTTTGTCTCCGTATTGCAGATAACACTCCCAAGGAACTGTGATTCCGGCACTTCCCCACAGCAAACCACCGAATCCTCCACCCAAAGGAGCAATGTCCGGAAAGCGACCATCTTCCCGCTGTACATCACGCATAGAACGAAGATATCTTCTCAAAAATTGAGGTACGTCCGCCAGGTACGTAGCCGTACGGGAAAATACGGAAATATCTCCTGCCCATCCCAAACGTTCATTCCGTTGAGGGCAGTCGGTGGGGATAGACATAAAATTGGCAAAGGAAGACCAAGTAATATTCTCCCACAACTTATTTACTTTCTCGTCCGATGTTTCGTAACGGGAAGCCAGCTCGTGAATGGAGCTAAGCACTACTCCTTTCACCGATGCTGCGGGAAGGGGGGTATCAATACCGGTTATTTCCACAAAGCGATAACCATGATAGGTGAAACGGGGAAAAATCGTTTCTTCACCTCCTTTAGCAATATAGATGTCCTGTGCCATGGCAGCACGGATATTCTCTAACATAATCATTCCGGTGTTACCTCTATATTCGGGCAAATCCGGATATTTCACTTCAGCAAAACGCAGACATATTCTTGTTCCGGGTTTCATACCGGACAGTTTTATCTTAGGTACACCGACCATATTCTGTCCCATATCATAAACAAATACACCGGGACGTACTTCCTCCACCGAGAGGGCGGTCAGCTCCTTTTTTGCTTTTACTGTCTGGCCGAACTGCCCTATCAGTTCAAAGTCGGAATAATCATTTACCCGAGGTTTATTCGGGTTTCCTTCCATACTGACGTTGCCTTCCAAAGCTACTTCACAGGCAGGTTTCCAGTCTACGGCATTATAGGAAGCCGTACTCCATCCTTCCACCCTCGCATCACGCAAAGCGTCGTATACTTCTCCCTGAAAGAAGCTACCATAACAGATAGGACCTCTATTATAATATTGCCAGGTAGAGGGTTCGGTTATTACAACCTTCTCCTGTCCATCTGCATAAGTGATTACCAGTTTTGCCAGTAATGACTGGCGGTCTCCGAAAAAGTTCCAATTATCTCCTGTAAAGGTTGCTCCTCCGCTCCACCATCCTTCGGACAGTAAAGCACCGAGTGCATTTTGACCGGAATGGATATATTCTGTTACGTCAAATGTCTGATATAAGTGCGTTTTGTTATATTGGGTGATTCCGGGATTGAAATAATCATTCCCTATCCGTCTGCCATTCAGATATACTTCATAGATACCGCGTGAAGTAACATATAACCGCGCCTTCTTTATCTTCGCCTCCGAAGAAGCAAAGACCGTTCTGAGCATGGGAGCCGAATGGGATTCAGGAGCAAAAGTAGTGAAAGTGTCCGATATCCTACCAACTATACGGCATACTGAATCTTGCAACGTAGTAATTACATTCGCCGGACTTCGAAAGTTTGCAATTTCTACTTTTGAGAAAGAAGCTGCCTGACCGGCAGGAACAAAATACCCCACATCTCCTACCACCGGAAAAGCGATAAAGTCACCGCCCTGCCCTAAAGGATTCAGATTGACAGAGCCGATCTGCTTGTCGGTATTGTCCACATAAAACTGTGTAAAACCTAAATTCGAGCGAAGGGTCACCGTGTGCCAATCATATTTATTATGTTCATTGACCATCTCCTGCGGAATAGCGAAACTTTTATAAGGAATGTCTTTCTTATCATCCGGATGGTAACCTACACGATATATATTCAACACCGCATCTTGCCCCGAAAGCAACGGAGTGATATTCAATTCAACCTTTATATATGATTCGTCTTTTTTGTTTTCCAGCTGATAGAGGTTCTTATACCGTTCCATCAAGCGCTCATCATTCGCTCCATAAATAAATCCCGAACAGGTGGTCTTTGTCGTTTCGTCCAACCGCAAGGAGAAGTTCAACTTAAAAACCGGAAGATAATGGGAATAGAATGTCCTATCCTCATCCCCTGCTCCAATCCATTTCGCACCGCCCCATCCCTCATAGGCACGATCACTACTCATCAGCCCGGTTTCAAACCAGGAAGAAGCGGACACTTTTCTATGTTTCGTATCCCATACATGAACCGTCCACTGATAGCGGGTAGCAGCTTTTAACGGAAGTCCGGCATATTCAATATTCAAAGATTGATCATCAGTGATTTTCTTTGAATCCCATACTTGCACGCCAGCCTCATCGATTACAACGATTTGACGAGCTGTCTGCAACAAACCTCTTTCATCAGCACCTCCCTCCATTTGCCAACTGAAACGGGGGTTCTCTACATCAATTCCCAGCGGTGTCACAGCATATTCCACTTGCAGTTTTTTCAATTGAAAAGGAGAATCAGCTACACTTGGTAAATTGTTTATCAATGTAAGGACTAGAAGGTAAATGTATCTTTTCATTTCGTATCAGTATAAGAATAAGAGCATTTCAGCTATGGGAGTTAATATGATGGCAGCATGAGAGTAACTGTTTACTGCCCCATACTTCATATATTAACCTTTAATCAAACAGAGAAGCTCACAGCAGTGAGCTCTTCTATCCACAAATGTAAGCCCAAAAGCCCACTGCTGTGAGCCTGTCTATTCACACCTGTAAGCTCTTGAGAAACAAGGCAGCTTGCAAGAAGAATATAAGGAACCATCATTACAATACTACAGGCCGACATATTATCCAACGGGGTATGAGAGCAAAAGTTACCCTCATGCTACCATCATACTTACCCTCATAGCTCAAGCACCGATGAATAAGGGGATTCAAGAGACTATGAGGGTATGACAGCAAAATTGAATAAAACTTTTAGTTGAAAAGTTACTTTATTCTCACTTTTCCTACAAAATCTTTCTTATCCACGTTCAACTCTTCCAATGTAGTCACCCGTTTACCGTTCAATACGATATTCTCGAACAGAATATTCTCTACTTTGCGGTTCTTATCATAACCTTCTATCAAGGAAGGATTGATATACTTGCCTGTACAAGAGATATTACGGAACACAATATCCTTCACGCCTCTTCCCGGACCGGTATTATACTTTTGGTTATACATCACACGAAGATGGAACAGTTGCCCTTCCTGAATATTTTCGACCCGAATATCCTCGAACGTTATGTTGCGTGCCAAGTTATGGTCTCCAACGTTGATGGTCATACATCCTTGATAATTGCGGTCGTCTTCATCATGCTCCAAGATATCGATATTTTTGAATAACATATCTTCGAGCACTTCATCTCCCGTCTTTGTATTGCCATGCGTACCAATATTAATGGGGTGCGCAATATCAGCCCAAAGAGTAGAATTCTGAACACGTACTTTCCGGCAATCTCCATAATAATCCCAACGGTGAGTATAGAAAGCAAGACAATCATCGGAATTACGCAGAAACACATCATCAATGACAATATCGGAGCAAGACATGAAATCCAGTCCGTCACTCCACCCTTGATAGCTGAATGATTTCAGGTTTTTGATGGTTATTCCTTGACTTTGTCCGCCGGAAACGGTATAGTGACGTGAATTGACAACAGTAATTCCATCAATCAATACATTCTTGGAATATGCCACCGATATACCCTGCTGCGGTTCGAGCAACATACCATGCCCCAGAATCTTCACATTTTCCACGCTGTCACAATTAAGACAACCTTTCAGCACTGCCCCACCTTCCAAATAGACCGTAGTGTTGGAAGGAATACGGAAACACTTGCCTGCCGCATCGGTAGGTTCATGGATACCGGACTCAAAATACATCACGTTCGGATCATTCTTATCAGGTATATCCTTAATTATCGGATTGGCAAATACGTGTAGATTATTCAAGCGGTCACCGTTAAACTCTACAGATAGTTTTTGTGGCTTATCCAATGTGAACAGCAGAAAGTTTCCGTCTATCTTCGGCTGGATGCCTTTAGATAGTGGACGTACTATTGCCGAACGGATCTCTCCATTGTTCTTCCGTATTAATACTTCCACTTTACCGGAAAAATCAAACTGCACCATAGTTGCATCCGATTTTGTATCCATATCCACCTTTACGTTATATTCGAAAAGGTCTACCCAATCTTTTTCACCTGCTTGCCGTACTTTTACTGTGTAGTCGTCGTTATGACGGGCATAGTAAATACCTTGCGGGACAGGGTATACGAGTATCTCCGCCCGTAAAATTCCTGTTCCCATAACAAGCAGACACATTATAATAAATTTCAAATGTCTCATTCTCAAAACTACTTGTTTTTATCTTGCATACATCAAAGTGCCGAAACCTAGAGCGTCAAAGCCACCACTTGTTTCACCATAGTTACCGCCTCCGCCTTCGGGGAAGACCTTATCACGGGCTATTTCTGTATATTTCACTTTAGTATCCAGCACATTTTTTACTTTAGCATAATGATAATAAGGAAGTGCCCATATCGGTCTCATTCCTCCACGTCCGCCTGCTCCGATCTCCGGCTGGTCTTCCGGAGATATTCCGCCCCAAGCATTCTGTTTATTCCATGTATACAATGTGTAAGGTACTCCGTCATTTGTGTAATTGAAACATGCTGCATATTCACAAGCTTTCAAAAACATATTATCTTTATATGCGAAGAAATCATCGCCCTGATTATATGCAAGCTGACAAATAGTCCCTAATAATCCAATACACATCAATGAATGCCCTTGATCACGGCCGCTCTCCTGTAATTGTGCAAAATTAGCATAAGCACCATCATATACGTGATAGATAGCCAGCGAAATACGACCATTGGTTTCTCCTGTCTGAAAATGTTCAATAGCTTCATTATAAATATCACGACGATCTGCCAGAATACCAATTGCCATAGTAGAAGCGATATTGCATAATCCCCAATTAGCCCAATAGTGTAAAGGATTCGTATTATGATGGCGAACTAAGAAATCTTTATTCGCAGGATAAAAGACAGATAGCATCCATTGTTGGTATGCGGCAAAATCTTTAGGAGCCCATCCTGCATAGCCTCTCAGCAATTCTCCGGCTATAGCAAATTCAAATCCATAGATTCCGGCACCCAAAGAGACATTAGAATCCCCTCCTAAACCTGTACAGGTTTTTGCCCATTTATTCAGAATCTCTACTGCCTTTTTTGCATATTGACCATTTTCTTCGATCTTCCAACGTAAAGCCAACTGATAAGCAGCGGCGGCTCCACGAGCCGCATTCATATAGTTTTCTCCACTGCCACCACCTCTGACTATAATTTCAGTTGGATAAGTCTGAAAGCTCAACTGAGCATATTTACTGTTCTTCAAGACTTCATATCCTTCCACCCAAGGAGATTCTCCAGCTTTCAACTTTTCACGTATACGCTCAAAATCTTCTTCTGTATGAAGACCTCCGACATGATCCATCGCAACTGATATGTCTTTCGACTCTATCTCTACCAGACTTGTTTCCGGTAGAGGTATTTTATATAAATCAGTCTCAGCTTCCACTTCCGGGAAATTAAATCCGTCACCACACGATGTCATGGACATGCATGCCAACACTGCAACTAAGTAATATATTTTTTTCATAATGTCTTTCAGTTATTATTCTACATATATCAATTTCAACTCTGAAACTTTAAACCAACGGTTATTATTATCAATAGTGATAAGAAAACCTACAATAACATCTGATGTTTCTGACAACTCAAATATTTCTGTTTCAAATATACCTGAACCCGACGCAGGACCTTGAGTTCCAGCATAAACATATACATCAGAATTTGCATCTAGTTTATCTATATTAGGAATATCATTATTAGATGTGCCTTTCCCCATAATTATATAAACATGATCTTTTCCATTATTTAAATTTATAACTGGATATACTGCCTCCAACTTATATTTTCCTGCCGGAAGCTTAAACGATTGTGACATTTTACCATTGTAACAAGCTTGTCTTCCATATCCTCTTTGGAATGCAAGATAAGTTGTACCTTTCTCATACTGCATACCACCAACACCGTTCTCATCTCTATTTTTAATTTCAGCATTCGGATTCCAATACATAGGAGTTTGCCAATCAGCAGTACTACCTACTTCCAAGCCAACAAATGGCTGTTTATAGTTTTTCAATACAAATTCTGTAATATCTGTACCATTCACCAACAATGTTAATTTATCACTAGTTACATCTGTAGGTATTCCCTTAAATTTCAGAACTACTTCACCATCAGTAAAACCAACAGGAATATTTACTTTAATTTCTGTTTCAGTTATTGCCGTCGGTGTCACTTCTATGCCACCTACATTCACCTGTACATCTTCCGTAAATCCTCTACCAACAACTGTTATCTCATCCCCTATTGTAACTAAGTGGCCACTAATAATGTTAGTAGAAGTTACAGAAGTTATATATGGGGTTTCTTTCACGATAAAACGACCTGTATAGAAGATTATATCGGACATAGAAATTGTTAAATCAAGTTCTCCAAATTGTGCATCAATAGGAGATGGTACTAAAACCTGTAATTCCGTTTCCGAGTTAGAAACAATAGTAGCCTCATTATTACCAAACCTTACTTTCACATTATCTACTTCTTTCGGGAAGTTTTCCCCCGTGATTGTCACTGTTGCACCAACATAGTCACTTTCACTAGAAACTTCTGTTATTACAGGTGAAGGAAGTACATTGAATACTTGAACAGCTTCTATTAATTCATAAGCCGTTTCTACCATCACGGCATTATCACCATTCGTCGCTTCTTCCGGAACAATTATCACGATCTCCTCATTTGTTGAACTAACGACTTCAGCCTCAGTATCCCCAAAGTAAACTTTCAGTGATTTCTCATCTGTGCCTACAAAGCCTTCACCTTTTAAGGTAACCGTTGCGCCACGATAACCGCTTACAGCAGACATTTCAGTAAATGAGGCATGTTGCAATACCGTAAATTCTCCTGAACCAGTGCTCAAAGGAGTATTCACATGCTGTTTCGAGATAGTCAAATCAATAGGACCGGTAACAGCTTTTGCCGGTACTTTCGCTATAATTTTTGTATTCTCGCAAGAAATGACTAAAGCAGTTTCCTTTGTTCCGGTAAATCCTAATTTTACCGCAGACACAGTAGAACCGAAATTATCACCTGTAATTGTAATTTCATCATTGGCAAAAGCCATTACAGGCGAGATAGCTGTTACTGATGGCTGCCCAAGTACTGTGTAGGTGAGCTCCGATACATACGTATCACCCATTAAATTCAGTATGATTTTCCCGGTTGTTGCCCCCTGCGGTACTTTCACAATCAACTGTTCTTCCGAACATGAAATAATTTCCGTTTCATCTTCACCAATGAAAACTTTCATCAATTCCGGAGACACACCGAACTGCTTCCCGTTAATTGTCAGATTCTCACCAATATAACCTGCTACCGGAGATATACTGGACACGCTAATTGTACGCGCCTCATACTTCAGGTCTACCCTTTCTTCTCCACCTTTGTCACATGATGTCCATATAAACAAGGACAACAGTAAGCATAAGCTATAATATATCTTTTTCATAAACCTTCTTTTTAATCTTGATTATCATTAGGCATTTCTCTATAAATTCTGATAGCAGAGAGTTTTACCGTTCCCTTATTATTCAACTGAGTTACAAATCCTATGGTCAACTGTTTCGTCTCATCCAGATGAAGTGATATTTCTTTTGTATGCGGATCCATAGAACCCGTGATAGGATAGGACGTTTTCACTTTTGCTGTATTCTCATCTGTATCATCGAATTTATCTCCATTAGCTACTAAGTTAGGAATAGTTTCATCACCTTCGGCTATCACAAAATGCACACCGAAACGCCCTGCTTCTTTTACAATTTCCACAAAATTCAATGTAAATTTATAGTCTCCCTTAGGCAAAGTGGCAACCTGATATATCTTCGCATTTTCCTTCTTGCCATTATTCCAACATTCCAGTACGAACAAACCATCAGGATTTTCTTCCGTAAACAGTAAAGTATTCGCCCCAACGAAACCACCGGATGTATGCCATCCTGTAGCTATTGCCCAAGTATTCACTGCACCACTCGGACTGAAAGGAGCTACACTATTCTGCAAGAAAATAGACGTTACGTCACCTGTCGCCTGAGGATCCATCAATCCTGTACCGGTTAGCGTAATGCTATTGGCATTCGCTTCGGGACGAATAGTAACAGTGACCAGCCCTGACTTATATGCCGGAGTTTTAACAACTATCTGTTCATCCACCAAAGATTCGATCGGAGCTACCGTTCCATTAAACTTCACTTCAACCAGTTTTTTGTCAGTTCCGAAGTTCGCACCTTTAATTGTAACCAAATCACCTTCAATAGCCATATTCGAACCATATTCCGTATTGTGTGAAAAGATCTCTTCTATTACAGGAGTAGGATATACTTTAAATGTACCCACCGTGATAGGCTCATTGTTCCATGTCTGTAAAGTCACATCACCGGCTACCGCACCTTCAGGTACTTCTACCACTACGCAGTTATTGTTACAAGATAAAATATTGCTCACCGCTACTCCTCCAAAAGCAACTTTCAAAGCCTCTTTCCGGTCACCAAAGTTAGTTCCCGTGAATGTAACCTTCTCTGCCGCATATCCCAGCTTGGGGTACATTTCCGAGACCTCTGCCGTAGGATATACATAAGCCTTAAATTTTGCGTCTTGCTCGCATCCGGCAAATAACACCGGAAAAGAAATCAAAGCCAACAGGCCAAACGCATTTTTTATTAATGAGTATTTCATAACATTCATATATATAGATTAATAAGTGATTTAGTAACCCGGATTCTGCTTCAGATTAGGATTCAAGTTAATCTGATGTTGCGGAATAGGATACAGATAATGACGTGAAGAAAGTGAACTATCCGACTTCTTGGAAAGCTGCACACAGTATAATTCTCCGTGTCCTGTTTCAACCTTCAATTCACCGTTTACATAAGCACTTGGATTATAAGCAGCAAGATTATTGCCATTTGCATCTTTAAATGTCGTACCATAGTTTGTTCCTCCCAATACTCTACCACAACGGGGTTGATTCAATTCTTGTTCCAGCATTCCCCAGCGTTTCAAGTCATCAAAGCGAAAATCTTCCATATAAAGTTCTATTGTACGCTCACGACGAATTTCGTCCATCATTACTTCTTCGCGCGACTTCGTTGAACCGGTCAACTCTATAATCTGATCGACCAAAGCATTCGTAAGAGAAGCTACATTGGCACGTCTGCGCAAATTATTAATAGAAGCTTCCAATTGGGTATCCTCTATTTTATTGTAGCGTGTCATGACCGCTTCGGCGTAGTTCAGATAAACTTCCGCCAAACGAAGGTTCGGACAATTGGCAGATTCTTCACGTTCCGCAGCTGGTTTATAAGTAATAAATTTCATATTACCATAACCAGAAGTTCCATTCAGTTTCATATCATCCGCACTTTTCCCTACGTAAGCTTCCATACGGTAATCACGATTCTTATATTCTGATGTCGGAGTATAATAACCACCGAATTGGGAATTAGCCTCACAAATCGGCATTCCGTTTTTGCAGAGGAACATATCCATAAACTTTCTGCTAGGATAAACATAGGACATATTCAGATTCAACTGAAACTTACCGGGAGCGGCATCACGGTCGAACACAGAATAAATGATGAATTCCTTATTCGTTTCTCTTCCATAACCGCCGGGATTACTCTCTGCATCTTCAATACAAAAAAGATAACGGCTACTCATGTTGTTCATTCTCGCATCCCCATTATAGTTCCACAAGGCATAAACCTGATCTTTCATCACTTCTTCCGACAAGGAGATACTCTCTTCAAGAAAAGCGTTCACTTGATCGGTTGCCGGTCCTGCCGAACCTTCAAAATCAGTTTGTGTTCCTACATTCTTCCGCCAAGTAGCTTCGTAAAGCAATACACGCGCTTTGAAAGCTTTTGCTCCTTGCTTACTGATGTGCCCTTTATCCGAAGATGAGATATTCTGTTCAATAGGTAACCTGTCAATAGCCTTCTGAAGATCAGCCAAGATCTGATCGACCACTTCATAACGACTGTTACGCGGATAATATAATTCAGGAGATTCCGTATCAAGAGACCTAGTCAGAATAGGTACTCCTCCAAAATATTTCAGCAGATAGAAATAATTGTAAGCACGGAAGAAATAGGCTTCACCTACATATTGAGTAATTTCCGCTGGATCTCCTGCATAGGTTTCCGCTCTCTCCAATAACATATTATCCGCCCGGATACTACCATAAAGACCCGTCCAGCGACTGTCATCATATCCTACGTTAATTGTTCCATGTCCCAAATTCCACTGATTGGATGGATTGGTTATGAGATCGGACTGAATATCCATATGATCGAGGATGCCCGAACGCCACCCGATTAACTGCGAATATAAGCCGTTGGCATACTCACGGAAATGCTCCGGTGTTTTGAAGTAAACCGCATCTGTCTTTGCATCCAACGGATCCAAATCCAGGAAAGTATTCTGGCAGGAATTGAGTCCCAGTAAACAACTACAAGCCAATATATAAACTAATTTTTTCATACTATTTTCTTTTTATCGATTGGTTCATACATATTATAAGGTAACATTCAATCCGAACGACCAAGTACGGGCAAACGGATACCCTCCGGTATTGGAAGCAGCTCCCATTTCAGGGTCGAAGCCGTCACGAATACTACTTGCTTCCCACAAGTCGTTGCCAGAGAAATATAAACGTACTTTTTCCAATTTTACCTTGCGTGTCCATATCTGCGGTAATGTATAACCGACAACCAATGTTTTCAAACGAATATAGCGACTGTTCTGAAGCATATAATCGTTGTTCTCATAATTCCATTGAGCCAGCGTAGAGTTAGTGGTCAAACGAGGAAACTCAGCATTCGGATTCTCTTTTGTCCATGTCTTACCAATATAAGTAGGATTTTGGTTGGTGGTACGCATACGGAACGGATAAGCCATATAGTCTTTACGTAAGATAAACTGTTTCCCCACTCCCTGGAACATGGCACTGACGTCAATCCCTTTCCATGAACCTCCAAGATTCAATCCGAATACAAAATGAGGAGCAGAGTCGCCAACATACTGTAAATCACTGTTCGTACTTCCGTCAGCACTGATCTTATAGTCGCCATTCAGGTCAATACGCTTCACATCTCCCGGACGCAATTCTCTGTCGCTGTTCTTTCCAACGTTCAGCAAATCACCTTTACCACCATACAACGCATAGTAGCGATCAACTTCTTCCTGATCTTTGAAAAAACCATCAGTACGATAAAGAAAGAAAGCTCCCAACGGATAGCCGTTCACATTATTCGTGCCTGCTGTATATGTATCAGCACCTTCTACATTCTTCAACAAACTCTTGTTATTTCCGATATTGAAGTTTGCATAGTAAGAAAAATCCTTCACTTGATCACGCCAGCCAACGGTAATTTCCCATCCTTTTACGTTCAGATGACCACTGTTGGTCTTAGGGGCTGTTCCTCCCAACACTCCGGGATAAGTAACATTAGAAAGCATTCCGATATTATCTTTAATAAAGTAGTCGAAAGAGGCAGTCAAACGATTATCCAGAAAATTTAAATCGACACCTATATTCTTTTGTTCCACCCGTTCCCATGTCGTATCAAAACTAATCAATCCGCCATTAGCAAAACCGGAAGATATCTGTTGAGAGACATTAGTACCGAAAGCTGTATTACCCTGACTAATCAAAGACAAATAAGAGAAGTCACCCAAACCTCCATTATTACCGGAGTTACCATAGCTTAAACGAACCTTACCAAAGCTAACCACCGGAGTGATAAAATTCATAAATTCTTCAGCCGTAAATACCCATCCCAAAGAACCGGAAAAGAAATTACGGAACTTATATCCCGGAGCGAATTTAGAATCACCATCACGACGTCCCAAAAATTCCACCAAATACTTCTCTGCATAGTTATAATTCAATCTCATAAGATAAGAATAAGTACCGGTCTGTGTTTTCCCTCCACTACTGTTTCTTTTTCCACCTGCCAATTCGAGATCATACACACCTGAATCTTCCATCGTTTCACGAGCAGCCGAAAGTTTTTTCGATGTCCATTTTTCTGCATTAATACCTAAAGTCGCCGATACATTGTGTACATCAGCAAAAGTACGGTTATATTTCAGCAAGCCGGAATAATATTGATAAAGCTGGTTATTAGCTTCCATCAAATAGGCAGGATTATTCGTATCTTTTAGAGGAAAAACACCGGCTGAATTATCCAACGTCTGCTGAGTACTCACGATGGTTCGTACCGGATTGCCGAACCAGTCATATACTTGTACCGGAATAACATAGCGGTCGCGACGGTATTCCTCATTTTGGAAAGAAGCCATACCTTCAAAACTGATTCCTTTCCAGATATCAATTGTAGCTTTTAAGTCTACACGAGTAGTCAGATTCGTTCTGTCATCACGTCCACCATCCGAAATAGCAGCTACCGGTTGACGTTCTCCTCTGGTTCCAAAAATAGAATACCACTGTCCATAGGGATTCTTAGCCGGGAAGAAAGGAGGGTCAAAAGCATACATATTAGCATCAATTCCCGTAGAGGGAGTACTCGTATCTGTCTTTATCATGCTGGCTGAGGTTTCTAATTTAAACCAGTCTGTCAGTTTAATTCCATAATTCAGACGTAAGTTAAGTTGTGTCTGTCCATCATAAGCAACCGCCAAGTTGGCCTGATTATCCGCATACGCCAAAGAGATACGGTAGTCCGTTTTTTCAGTAGAACCTGACACACTTAAGTTATGCTGATAAGAATAACGACGTGCAAACAGCTCATCCAAACGATTGGCATTGCCTATAAAAAGATCACCCCATCCCGCATCAACAGTATGATAGATGCCTTCATATCCAGTCTGCATCTTCCGTAAAGTTTCTTCACCCCAATTCCACCAGTCTTTGGTTTCCATTTCCTTATTAGCTTCTATCCACATAGTAGCATATTCCTGCATAGAAGGAGAATAAGACATAATACCGTTGGTAGTAAAACGCATATTGAAGTTATAATCCACCGTAGCCTTGCCTTTACCCTTTTTGGTTGTCACCAATATAACACCATTAGCAGCTTTTGCTCCATAGATAGAGGCTGCACCGTCCTTCAAAACGCTTATATTTTCGATATCATCCATATTCAGGTTTTGGAAGGAAACTGAGTTCAATGCAGGCACACCGTCAATAACAATCAGCGGGCTACCTCCGTTGATAGACGTCGCACCACGAATCTGAAAATTCAGGCCTTCATTACCCGGACGTGTAGATGAACGAGTAACGACCAGGCCTGGAGTAGCTCCTTGCAGAGCTGCGCCGACATTAGTAATTGCACGGCTCTGCAATGTTTTACTGCTCACCGATTCTACCGCACCCGTCAAAGTAGCTTTCTTCTGTGTACCGTAACCAACTACCACCACTTCATCCAATGCATTATTGTCTTCCTTCAGTTTGATTGTAAAATCTGAATGATTATTCAAATTGATAATCTGGTCTACATAACCGATATAACTAATCTTTATTTGCTTAGCATCCGCAGGCACGTTCAATGTAAACCGACCGTCGATGTCGGTAATTACTCCTGCATTACTTCCTACAACCACTACGTTACAACCAATCAGCGGTTCGCCATTCACATCTGTGACAAGTCCTTTGATAGTACGTCCTGTCTGGGCTACAATCAAACTCTCTTCTACAGAATCATTCGCATAGAGCAATACACCGGGTGAACCACCCAGCAACATGGCAAAAGCCAATGCAACTCCTCTACTACATAAGAATTTGGATTTAATTTCCATAATACTATTAAATTATTAAAGTTAATATGCTTTATTCCGAGGCGGTATTTAACCGACTTGGGAAAATTCATTCCGCAAACAACCACGTACAGTCTTACGCGCCAACAATAACTGACACTCCACCGTACGAGGAGACAAAGACAATTTTCCTGCAATGGCAGGGCAAGACAATTCATGATTGAAACTCAACTCGTAAATCCGGCGGCGCTTGGCAGGAAGACTTTTCACCACCTCCTCATGTTTTTCTTTCAATTCGCGATAACAGATTACATCTTCCGTCGTATTTCTATCAGAGTCGTTCACCTTATTATATATATAAGCAACAAAATCTTCCTGCTTATAATAACGGCGTATCTGATCTGTCACAATATTACGGGCAATCGTAAAAAGCAAAGACCAGACAGTATCTGGTTTTACAAACGTTCTGTATTCCCACAAGCGGACAAAAACATCCTGTGCCAAATCTTCCGCTTCATACGGACGGCAAATACGAAGAGCGATATAGTTTTTGATATACTCCCGATATTTCAGGTAGCATTCTGAAAAGAAGTCGTCAAATGTAGCTTGTTGTTTACTCATGGCATTAAATTTATCCGTTTAACGATATTACAAAAGTAAGAACAAGTTTTAAAAACAAATAGCACAAAAGTAACAGAAAACAAAACTATGGTAACAAGCGTGTTTTTTTTGCAAAATATCCCCATTCCATCGGCATAAATGCAGGTTTCATAGTAACAAAAAAAGGGAGGTCGTTACATTTGGCGACTCCCCTGTTCTATACTTTGCATAAGTCTGTGGCATGATTCGCCACAGATGCAGATTATCTCTGGTATTTGCTTTACTGCGCAGCCTGAAAATCCGGAATACGTTTCACATCCGCACCTTTCATGACACCTTTTTTAATGGCCTCATTTGTTTCGGTGATTTCTTTCTTGACACGCTTATAATATTCTTTTGTCAGCCCTTTCTCTATTGCATCCGATTCCGTTGCCGGCCAAAAATACTGGTAATCCATCAACATCAGGTCCGGAGCCACTACTTTAAAGAAAAGACTGTCCCCTGCAAACTTTTCACGCAAATCACCCAGATAGATGGTATCTGCCGGATTCACTTCCTGACCGTTCGCACTATTTTTTGAACTACCTCCGCAAGAGGACAACAACAAACCTCCTACCAATGAAATTAAAACTAATACTTTCATACTACTATTTATTATAAATTGGCACAAATGTAATAATTAAACTAATAAACGTAACTATAATGTCATTCTTTTTTTCCAGACTCTTCTGCATATTGCTTAGGCAACATCCCAAACATTTCTTTAAAACACTTCGAAAAATAACTGGAAGAGCTGAATCCTACCCGATTCGCTATTTCGATGATCGGCAATCGGCTTCCTTGCAATAATTGCGCTGCCCGTTTCAAACGGATACTGCGGATAAAGTCCGTCGGGGTATGTCCGGTTATGGATTGCAGCTTACGGTAAAGACTCATGCGTACCATCCCCAAATCGCCACTCAACTCCTCTACACCATATTCCGGGTTATCCATATTTTTCTCTATGTATTCCAAGCATTTCTGTATCAATTGCTCGTCTACGGAAGTAATTGTGATAGCACTCGGATTTACTTCTATATTCTTACGGAATTCCTGTTTCCTCCTTTCCTGCTGTTCTATCAACTTCTCAATGCGCACCATAAGCATATCAAAGTTGAAAGGTTTCGACATATAAGAGTCGGCTCCTACTTCGTAGCTGTTTATCTTGATATCGTCAGCCGTACGGGCAGTCAGTAATATCACAGGGATATGAGAAGTCTGCACATTCGTTTTGATACGACGGCAAAGTTCGATACCATCCACTTTCGGCATCATGATATCACTGATAATGAGATCGGGATTTTCTTCAATCGCCTTTCTTTCCCCTTCTTCACCATCCGCCGCTTCCACTATCCGATAAAAATCCTCCAACTGCTCTTTCAGGAAAGTACGGAATTCCTGATTATCTTCTACCAACAACAATTTCTTCATATTCTCATCTGACGCAGACACAACGGTTTCCTTTTCTTTCATACCCGTCGATTCCATATCAGTTATTTCATCCGGCAGTTCATCCGGTTCCGGCGTCAAATCCATAGGTAACCAAACGGTGAAGACCGACCCGCGATCCATCTGACTGTCAACCTTTATACGTCCACCGTGAATATTCACATATTCCCTGACCAGATGGAGTCCGATACCACTGCCTATCTTTTCATCCCCTTCATTGCCAACCTGATAGAAACGGTCAAAGATGTAGGGAAGATCGGACTCGGATATTCCGATTCCTGTGTCGGATACCGATATTCTCACATAGTTTCTCCCTTCCACTTCTTCCGTCGCAAGTAATAAGTTCACGGTTCCTCCCTCCGGAGTATACTTAAAGGCATTGGACAAGAGATTATTTACAATTTTATGTACTTTATCCCGATCGAAAAACATATAAAGCGCTCTGTGTTCCGACTGGTTTACAAAGTTAAGATGCTTCTCTACAGCCATCGGCATAAAATTATTGTAGGCAGAAACAATAAACTCCTCCATATCGCCATTCATCAAATGCAATCTCTCACCCTTCATTTCAAGTTTACGAAAATCCAGTAATTGATTTACCAATGACAAAAGGTTTTGAGCATTCTTATAAATTGTATTCAGTTGCTTTTTCATCGTCTCATCCGTCAAACGGCGTATCATCATATCCAACGGAGTGATAATCAGTGTCAGCGGAGTACGCAGCTCATGACTGATATTGGTAAAGAAACGGAATTTCATCTGGTCCAACTCTTCTTTCTGCCTCAAAGCTTCCTCTTCTTGCATACGGATCATCTTCTGCCGATTACGGCGGTTAATCACATAAATAAGACCGAAGACCAACAAAATACCCAAAACGGCATAGAGGATGCGGGCAGCCAATGTATCCCAAAACGGAGGATGAATCACAATTCTGAATTCAGACTCCGGTCCCCATACCCGGTCGTTTCCGGCTGCGGACACACGGAAAACATATTCACCTGACGGAAGATTATTATACACAACACGTCCCTGTCCATTCTCAAACGATGTTTCAATCCATTCTTTATCAAAACCTTCCAACTGATAACGAAAAGAAGTCTGAGAAGGATTAGAGAAGTTCAGTCCCGAAAATTCAAGTGTTACATAATTCTCATCATATTCCAATTGCACTGCATCCGAATAACTCAATGCTTTGTCAAACAATATGCGACCATTATATTCCTCTCCCGACACTACCGGAACATTGAACAGACGGAATGAAGTGAATAAAGGCCGATTGAGGCATTGGTTATCAACCATATTCTCAGGAGAAAAGACAATAAATCCATTCATCAAGCCTAAGAAGAGTTGATTGTCACGGGTTATCAGGGAAGGAAAGCTATATAAATCATCCTGCCGGATCTCATCTTCGGACAAATAACTGACAACGTGAAAACTGTATTTATCCGTCTTACGGTCTACTTTTATCTTATAGATAGAAGTGACTGTCGATATCCATATATCATGATTTTTATCTTCCACCACATTCAGGATAGCTTGTGACAACCCTTCTTCTTTCCCCAATGTATAACTTTGCCCATGATGGGTAAGGACATTCAAACCGTATTGGGTAGCAAACCATAAAGTACCTTCATGATCTTTCAATATCTGGTTATACTTCATACTTCCTTGATTAAAGATTGAATTGGCTTGTCCATCCTGTTCGGATATCCAGATTGTATTTTTTGCAGGATCATAGATATACAAGCCATTATCGCTACCCACTACCAATCGGGACCGGTCGTCAATAGCCAACGCATTGGCTACTTTATATTTCTTCAACTCGGGAAACTGTTCGGATAATAGGTTTATCTTTCCATTCTCCGGATTGAACAAGCCTACACCTCCGTATATACTCACCCACAACCGTCCGAAAGGATCCTCGACCATAACACGTATATTACTGAAATCCAACTCATTCTGATAATCCGTGTCCGGATAGTCATAAGATCTTACTTTCCCGTGTTCTATACAATATAATCCGTCATGATAGGTCCCCACCCAGATACGTTTTTCTTTGTCTTCGTAGAGGACACGGCAATTCTTTTGATTGAATTCATCATGCAGCCTGTTCAAGCTCCGTGTTGCCGGTTCGTAACGATACAGTCCCAAAGTGGTTCCCATAAGAATCTCGCCTTTCGAAGTCTCCAACATACAACGGATCTCCTCTCCTTTCCAGTCTCCGCGAATCATTTTCTTATTACACAGCATTATCTTGTTCATGCTGGGATGATAATAGCACATTCCCTGATTGTAAAGCCCCATCCAGACGGAATTATTCTCATGATCGCAATAAATGCTCTGAACTGCATTTCTCACTCTATTGCCCGACAACAAAGGTATATCCAGTGTTTGAGTTACGGAGAAATTATGCATATCAATTACATAAAATCCATCGATAACAGTTCCTACCCACGCATTTCCACCTTTATCCACATCCATTGAGGTGAACCATGAATAATGTCCCAACCGGATACTTGAAATCGGGTTCCATTTTTTATTATAAACATCATAGTAACCTATCCCCCGATCCCACATCAGCCAGAAGTCACCGTTATCGAGTATCCGTAAGACAACACGGTCATCCGGTTTCAGCTGGCCTTTCAAGAAATCGAGTTCCTGAATAAAACGTTTCTTCTCCCAGTCATAGCAGCGGATAGCCCCTTTCTGATGCACCATCCAACTATAGTTACCGTGACTTTCTATTCCCAACAGTCCGCCATAATATTCCATAAACTCATCATTCCTGCAAACCAGTTCTGCCGATTTCGTTTCCGTATCATACGTATAGACGGAAGATCCCGGCGTGAGAAACCAATAACGCTTCTCGGAATCAATAATCAGATCCTCCACCCTATCTTTCAGCCCGAACTGAAGAAACAGCGAATCTACATTATAGATATACTGTTCGGTAGTCAAATCAAAAACGCGCAGGCTTTTACGTTCTTTCATCCACAAACGTTTATCGGTATCAATATATTGTTCGGGAATGATGTGGTTATATACTATCGGATATTCACCATGAATATTGAAAGGGAAATTTGAATAGTTCGCACCGTCATACAGGCTTAGCAACACAGTGCTTCTCACCCCGATACGTCCGTCGGGAATAGGAAAAACACTCTTGACATAGTTATCCGGCAATCCTTCGACAACTCCGATTTGCCGGAATACGTAAGGGGATTCCTGCGAGCTCAGGTACTCCGGATATAATATCCCCCATATAATAATCAATATGCATATTCGAATCTTCATAGTTTTCTTTTTTGTAGTACTATTATAGTACGAACGAAAAATGAAATCCCCTTATCCTACTCCACTATTATTTTGAAACAAAGATAACAGTTAGCAGACAAAATCAAGTAAAGAGCGACAAAACTTTCACTCTTGAATTTGTTTTTATCGAATATACAGCTGTATTTTTGTAAGTAGAATGCTAACTTTATTTAAAGGTAGGCATTTTAAACTTGTAAATCAATCCTCCCACCATAGAAGCAACGCGGTCGGGTCTTCCCTGATCCATACCATCATACGTGTCCGTACGAATGCCCACTTTGGGTTCCACATAGAAGTCGAGGGAAGAGCCCAGTTTCAGTTTGACTTGCGCACCGGCGTCAATTCCCGGAACAGCTTTAAACTCACCTCTACGACGTACCAATCCGGCTGTCACTCCGACAAAAGGAACAACATCTATCACGTGATCCCGGCTATATCCCTTCGCCAAAGTAGCGAGACTCATCATATAATCCATTCCTAACCCCGCATAATGAAGATTCAACTTATCCGGTGTTTTCGCCTTATACATGATTGTTCCGTTCACACGCCATGCAGAAAGCGGAGTATACCATTTTCCGATACTACCCTTAGCTTCCACACCCATATTCTTTACCAAATCCCGATTGGCAACCAGCAGACTGCTTACGCCCAATGCTCCCGATATAAAATACCGTTTGTCATCTTTCTCAAACACACTGCGATTGGCCGCTTTGGAATAAGGAACAAAACGATAATGGAAACCGGCATTGATCCCCACCATCACATCCTTCTGCATGAAACCCAGATTTCCTTCGATAAACTTATCACGATACAGACGGATTTGCGGTTCGAGATACAAACCGAAGAAATCATTGATGTGCCATACTCCCTGTACCCCCGCATTGAGTCCCGGCTGGAACTTATGCTCTGAATTCGACGTATAAGCCAGATTAAATCCTACCGAACCGATCAGTTCAAAAATACGTTCCGGATCATATCCGCTCATAGTAGAAGTGATATTCCATAAATAATCCAATCCTCCGGTTACGGTGATATGTCTGAGTCTCTCCGCCTCCATATCTGTCGGAAGCAAATAATTGGAGAAGAAACCTCCCGTCCCTACCAGTCGCAGACCGGAATACGGAGTAAACCATTTTCCGATAGAAGCGGAAAGTTGCGGTCCCCATGCAGCGAGATGTTTCAGATTAGTCTTATTCAGGAATAACTGTGCCCCGATACCTGACGTCATGAATAGATTGTCGGCAATATGATTGCTTGAGAATCCATTCTGAGGACGGGCTGCACGGTCTATTGTGTGATACGTCACACCGAAGTTCAGTTCTCCGAGCTGGTCTGTACTACCGAAACCACATCCACCGGCATATCTCTTCTGATAAACATTAAGGCGGGGTTCCACAAACAAATCTACGGAACGGTTCAACCGGAAACTTCCTTGAAGCCCGATACCCAATCCCGGTGCATACTTGGCTGTCTGCGCCACTCCTTTTGTCCCGGACAGATTGACACCGGCTATACCGGTCAAAGTGAAAAGCCTCTGTTCGTCATATCCCCAAAGTATATTATTGATATTGAGCAAATAATCGGCATGCAGGTCTACATGCTTGAAATAGCTGCTCGCACTACCGGCAGGCGTATCGCTGTAGCCAACGGTTCCGGACAAGCGTACTCCCGACGACGGACTGAACCATTTACCGATTCCGGCAGAGAACTGCGGTCCGAATCCTTTGAGTGTATTCTTTATCCCCGGCATTTTCAGCGTACTGATTCCACCGGACAACGAGACAAACATATGATTGAGGAATGAGCTGTTATCGAAGTTGTCAAAATGAATCTTCCTGCCCATCGCCGCAGCAGGCATATAGGTCAGACCCACCAAGACCGATCCTCCCATTTTATAGTTTCTCCAACTTTCCGTATGCCCCAATCCATCGTTATACCATCCGATTCGGGGTTCGACAAATAAATCGAGTGTCCGTGAAAGACGGACATTCCCCTGCAATCCCATACGGACACCATAATAGAACTCATGTCCATTCTTCACAGCCGGATTATCATCGGTCGAATTGTCATTGGCCCTGGAATAGCCGGCTTCAACTCCCGCTATACCCAAAAGTTCGAATCTGCGCTGTTCGTTGTATCCGAATGTAAGAGAAGATATATTCAGCAGGTAGTCGAAGCTGCCTCCTACCATTTTTATCTTACTGTTATATACTTCCGACGGCAAATAGCCCAAAGTCGCTCCCAGACGCGCCCCATGAACAGGAGTGAACCATTTGCCTATAAAAGCATTGGCTGTCATTCCCATGCCATCCTGTCCTCCGCTCGTCAGCAAACCGTAAGGTCCCAGCCCGGCAGAGAAAAAGAGGTGTTCATTGAATTTATTACTTTCAAACCTCTCATTGGCAGGTCTTTTCTGCAACATATATTTCAATGCACCATAATCCTGTGCCTGCAAAGCAACAGACAACATCAAGAACAATGCCACTGCCGCATATTTATTTTTGATTCTGAGGATATCCATCATTTACTCTTTCGTTGTATTATCATTCTTTATTTTCTGCTCTTCGGGCAACAGGTCGATAATGTCACCGTCCACTCTCGCGGTCTCCAGCAAGGAAGGATCCAGTTCCAAAGCTTTCTCAATATACGTAAGTGCTTCACCCACCTTTTCCATACGGTTGGCAGCAATAGCCTTCACATAATACTCGCGAGCCGAGCCCGTATTCAGTTGCGAAGCCTTCTCCCATGCTTCCTTATTCTTCTTCATCGCCAGCAACATGACCACTTCATTGAAAGGACTGGTAGCCGCCACTTTCTCAAACGCATCGTCGTAATAGCCTGCCATCGCCTGAACGATCGCCTGCAAATCATCGGCAACAACTCCCTCCGGAAGCAGTGTCAACACAGAATCAGCCTTCGTATATTTACCTTCATGCAACAGGGCAATCGCCTGATTGGAAAGCAATTCCACCGGAGCCGACTTGCTGACGAACGGTTCAAGAATCTTGGAGTCCGGCGTATCTTTCTGAATATTCAACACAGCTAGCTCATTCGCCGCATACGTAAAGTTATCGTACAATTCAAGAGCTTCTTTACAATACCTCTCTTTTTCATCCGGCGTCTTAGCCGTTGCAATCATCCGGTAATATTCAAAACGTGTCAGCTCCTTCGGATCTTTCGTATAGAGCTGCATAATTTCCTCATCCGTCAAAGAACGGAAAATAGAATATCCGTAAGTGTACTGCACTTTTCTCAACTTAGGCAGATACACAGCAGCAACCTCCTTATAAAAAGGTTTCGATTTCAGCGCGCGATTCAACTGGTAATTCTTTTCTCCGTATCGCTTAATCAATTCCGTGATCTCGTCGGCCGTATCCTGTCTGGAATCTTTCCGCAGCAACTCCGCCACTTCTTTCCACGAAGCGACCGACGCGTCCGATTTCACCTCCAGAAGTTTGCGGGTCTCCGGGTCGAGTTGCGACAAGATACGGTCCAGCGCCTTGTCCGTACGCAACTTAGCCAGTCGCAGATTCGATTCATACGAACCGTCCGGCGAAGCGACACCCGTAATATGGAAACTTTTCAATGAAGCCTCCGGATTCATCTCGATAGCGTGCAACTCTTGATTCAAGCGATTCAGTTCCACCTGATTCTGTGGATTCTTATCATCCAGATCGGCTTTTCCCACAACGAAAGTCAAGTTGACTTCTCCTTTGGTATCCCTCAATTGCATCACAGGTTTGGGGAGATATTTCTCATCCGTCAGATTGAAAGCGGAGAATTTATATTCCAGGAAACGCAACGGATTGACAGTACCGCGTGCGATAGAGAAAGAATCCCGATAGATAATAGCACGGTAATTCTCCATCGCAAGATGCACATCCGCACGATAATCATGTTGCAGATACTCTATATAGATAGAATCATGATAGGCGATAATATCCCCGTTCCGAGAGGAAGTAGTCTTCACCTGTATGTATTCGTGCAGCGGGTCCTGTTCGATATTATAATCATACATACGCCGCTGGGTAGTATTATATGTACCTCCGTCGAACACCACGGGACGTAACAGCAAACGCTTCTTCTGTGTCACATCATAGATAGAAGGTTGCAACACCAAACGGCGGTTGGAAGTGAACATCTCCTTAGGCACCGGCACACGGGTTTTCAGATGGAAGTAATTGCCTTTTATCTCAATGTCCGTAGGCTCGGGCACCACTTTATCCTTCACTTTTGAAATCACAGTCACCTCGTCAAGTTCAATGACCGCATCTTTGAGCACCACGTTGATAATCTGCTTTCCGCCCACCTTGACCGTCTTGTCTTCATACCCGACACAGGTATATTTCAACGATCCGTGCCGTTCCGCCAGTACACTGTAGCGTCCGTCCTCATCGGAGATTTCAATGCGTTCATTCGTCACAGGATCTATAATATTCACGTTCGGAATGCTTTTTCCCTGTTGGTTGGTGACGTGTCCTTGCACACGCATACGTTGGGCGTACGCATCCGCACCGAGTAGCAGCATGGCTGCCAGGAGGATTCCGATTAATCTATCACGTTTACAATTGATTTTCATTCTCTTTTCTAACTATAAATGTTCGTTCCGTTACCGGATAATATACACAAAAGACACTCCCAGCTTCACCGGTGCCAGCGTTGTCTTACTGTCATTCGCCGCATCCGGTTTCGGAGCCCCCTTGTCGTACTTAAACTGGCGGTAGTGCATCACCCCGATACCTGCCGTCGCCTCAATATTCCAATGATCGTTCAGCACCCAAGCATAACCGTACGTCAAACCGACTGCCAGCGCATCGCCTTTGTGATGCACATCTTTAACCAGCATATTAAAATTGTTCGCGAAAGCGGTGACACCTAGAAAATGGCTCACCATCGGACGGTTTAACCAATAACGTACTTCCGGCTGAAAATGTGTGAAAGTAGTCTTAAAATTGTCTGTACTGATCGGATTCGCAGCGACTCCCATATTGAGAGAGATATGACGACCCAAAACAAATTCGGCCTCGACATTAGGGCTGGCAGTCAGCCATCCCAACGTGTTCGTTTTCACAGCCACTCGTTGTGCGTGTACATGTACCCCACAACACAATAACAGAAATGACAACAGAGCGACCACTCTGCGACCATTTCTCAGTGCATATACCATAATTATTTTCCCACTAAATATTTCCCACTAAATATCCACCCTATATAAATAAGGACTTCTTGTCCGTTTCTTCCGAATCAGACAAGAAGCCGCAAAATTAGAAAAAATATGGCATTCACAACGTTTGCCTACGTTTTTTTTATTTTTTATTGCAATATTTCCTTAGCAGTCTGCCAATACATTACAATATTATCAATCTATGGACAGGATATACATCTTTTTGTCTTCGGTGCAGCTTCCACTTTCATCTTCTTGCCGCCGATCACCACCGTGCAAGAAGCGGAAGACAAGATATACCATTTCCCTTGCTTCTGTTCGAGCAGAACATGGGCGGGAACAGAAGTACGGATACTGACTCCCGGTGCTATCAGTTGCGTTCCGTTACCCATAAACAGCGTACGGTTGTCTCCCGCATACCGGTTACTGATTACCGCATAATCCGCTTTTACTTTCATCCCTTGATAAGTAGCCGTCTGCGTAGCGTCGGAAAGCGAGAAGATATGATCTGTACGCCCACTCTTGCTTTTCACGCAGATTCCGGCAAAATCCGTCAGAGCAGTTTCCTCCGCATCAAAGTAGGACACAGCCTGAATGGCCGACGGCTCTTTCCGTGTACTCGGTTCATAAACAGCGACAAAAGGACGGTTCCAAGCCTCTCCATGCTGGCGGGCAACAAAAGTCAATGTGGGTTGCTCCTTTATATTATAAGGCATACCGGGTGTACGGCTCAACCCTTCGGTCATAGGCGACAGAGCCGTAAAGACTTCACGGTCCGGCTCTCCCTTCATCCAGAGATTCATGGATATATCATCGCCTCCCTTATCTTTCATATCAATGGTAAAGGTCGCTTTCACATCCTTGCCGGTAGCCGCCACTTTCTTATCATATAAATAAGAATAGGCATAAAGATGCGCACCGGCAAACGCCAGTTCCTCCGTAGGCTGCAGATTCAGATCCGTTCCGTCGGCAGCGGTCAATGTGAGCGTCTGCCCGAGATTATGATAAAAATAATCATGCATCTTGTCCCCTCCTTTTTCTTTCCGGCTGCGGAACACATCCACATAATACCCCGTTTCCGGAGCAGTGGTGACGATACTCATCATACGCGTCTGATCCGCCCTGCTTTCCGGTTCGCGGAAATAGAGGTTGCTGTATGTGACAGAGGTAAACTCCCCACCCGGTTCCGCCGAAGCCGGAAAACAGGAGAGCAACTCAAAAGAATGATTGCTTTTCATCACCGGATAACTCGATATTCCATCTACGCAAACCGTATTATGACTCGGAAACTGAGAATAATATTCCGCATAATCCAACCCGCTATACAGGAAAAGACCGATACCCGCATCGGGTCCCAGCACATATCCTTTTCCGTAAAGTTCCATAGAAATGCCGTTGGCGTGCATGTGGTTGCCCTCACTTCCATTCTGCGAAATCATCAGACTGCTGCGCGGATCCATACCATTTCGCTGCACCAGCCAAGAGACGTTAGGTGCATGGAACAAAGGAGAGACATATTCTTCTATCTTTCCCGCCTGCACCTCCGGATTCAGCGTCAATGGCTTATCTTCAAAAAAAGAATTGACAGACACCCGCACATTCTTCTTTTCCGCTTTCTCATTTCCGGCACCGGGATTCAGGCATTTCAACAAGGCAGTGAAATAGTTTTCCTGTTCCTTCTTCCCGTTTGCCTGTGCATTCTGTATCATACGGACAAAGAAATTAGTGTTCAGATACCCCGGATGCGTATCTCCGAAACCGCAAATCATACGGTTGGGAAACAGATATTGAGGGGTTGTCGCTACCGCTTTCGACAATACAGGCATCGCCTTCACCAAATCATATCGCAGGTTATTGTCAAACTGATTCACGAAATTGGCATAATCATTAATCACCACACTGCTATATCCCGGACATTCCGCCCAGATACCCGTTTTAGAGTCAAAACCATATTCGGCAAGACGCGTCAAGCTCCATTGACGGATGCCGGAACGGTTCATCACATAGTCTATGTAATATTCCCGTCCTTTCCCGTCGGCATACGCCTTGTTGTCTTCCAGCACCAGCCCCACATTCATGATAAACCGTGCCTGCAACAAATCCCAGTTATTATGCGGCACTCCGTTCGCTATGATATTGTCCGCCCATTTCTTGAATGCTCCGGCGTAGATTTCCATCTTCTGCGGGTAGTTTGCTTTCAGATAATCATATAGGAAGTCGTATAGAGGGACAGCGATATGCAACGCATCTTCGTGGATCACTTCAAAGGAAGTCAGCCCCACCAGTGTCTGCTGATGACCGTGATTCAGATCAACCGGAACATTTCTGTAATAAATACCCGTCATATAAGTATCGAACACTCCGGCTGCCAACTTTGCAAATTTCTCCTCCTCCGTCATCCAATAGAGGAAAGCAGCATCACGGGCTATTCCCAATATCTCACAATTCAGACTTTCGATGTTACGTCCGGTTTTAGACGGATGCACACTCTCCATAGGACGGTCGGGAAGCGCATTATTACAGAATGTCACATTCCCGTTATCATCATCGTACGGCACAATATCCGCCAGTCGGGGACGGCCGTGAGTAGCGGCAGTTCCACGTGTTCCCGTATAGCGCACGGTGGGATACGGAGCTTTCTCACCGCCCGCATGGTCGAAAGTTTCACCTTTTATATATACCTCAGTAGCATGGGATTTCCAATACATAGCCAGACGCGACAACAACCAATCCGGCCGGGTGGCCGTCAGATCGGTATATTTCTCCGTACGCTCTCTCAGCTTATCGAAAACATCCTTTGCCCATTCTTCGGTCTTAATCAAGTTCCACGTTTCCTGCTTCCCTTCCGGTGTAGTCAGCACTCTCGGATGAGCCTGCGGCATACTCTCCGGCAAGGGAATTTCTTGTCCGGACGCACTATTGAGGAAAGATAGAAAACATAGTCCCAGTAAAATTCGTCTCATACTTCAATATCTTTTTTAGGTTTGCTACCTATTAAATACGAAGATAAACATTTATTTACCTAAAGTCCCCGCCAAAGACAGGTTTATTTTCCCAGTATCTCTATACAACACAAAAAAACGACTCTCCTGACAAATCAAGACAGCCGTTTTCGTAATCAAAAAAATAATGAACATGCGGAGAGAACGAGATTCGAACTCGTGATACACTTTTGGCGTATACACGCTTTCCAGGCATATCTTTATTATTTTATTAGCAGGTATTACTTGTGATTAAATTTGTAAACAACTAAAAATCAAACATATAACTATTATTAAATTCTACCTATTTTGATTACATGTGTTCCAAATGTGTTCCACTAAACAAAAGGCTTAATGAATAAAATTATTTTTAATCGATTAGCCTGTCTAAAAGTGCGAGACTATTATCAAGTGCCTTCTTGAGTTCTTCTTTTCCTATTTTATATTTTTAACTTTTTCATTATATCATTGATTGTCTGCTATTTATGTTTATAGAGTGCTCGCAAAACAGAACCCTCAATTTTTTCTATCGTATTAGAGAATATAGAGGTAGTAATACTTCTCATAATGATATAAAAGATATTGAGTATGATAAGTTTTGTAAAAAGGAATGATATTGCCAATGCACAAGGATTATATGCTGTTCGTCTAAGAATATGCAAAGAACGGCAGCGCAGGTATTTTTCTTTAAACATATTTGCGGATAATGAATACTGGGATGAGAAAAACGAATGTTTCCGTATTCTTAAGAATGTGAGAGATATAAAACAGAAAGAAGAAAACGAACAACGTAAACGGTATAATTATTTGCTGAATTGTTATAGGCAACGAGCGCAAGAAATAATAGAAGGCTTTCAAAGAGAGAACATAGATTGGACTTTAAACCAATTTGCAGACGCTTTTTTGAATAAATCGAAGCAAGGGAAAATAAAAGTTTATATGGAGAACCATATTAAGACTTTGCGTGAAACGGGGCATATTGGCAATGCTAATTGTTATGCTGCAACTTTAAATATGCTTGAGCATTATGATAGTAGATTGGACCAAAAGACATTTTCAGAGATTGATATAAAGTTTGTAAATGGATTCGATGTTTTCCTTCAAAAGAGAGGATGTAAAGGAAATACAAGAAAGTACTATTTTAAAGCATTGCGCAGCATTTTAAATAAAGCTATCCTAGAAAAAGAAGCAACAGAGAAAACTTATCCTTTTGGTAAAGCAGGTTTTCAAATAGAGAAATTGACGGAAGAAACAGAAAAGCGTTATCTTCCTGTAGAATATTTGAATAAGATAAAAAATACCGTGTCGGAAAAGCCACAACGAGAGTACGCCCGCAAACTATTTCTGTTGTCATATTATTGCTATGGAATCTCATTTATTGATATGGCATATTTGAGAAGAAACAATATTGTAAAATTCAATGGAGGAGAGTATATTGTCTATAAACGACATAAAATACAACATCAAAAAGGGGTAAAGCCTATTAAGATTAAAATAACGAAAGAAATTGAGCATTTATTAGATAGTCTTAAAAAGAATAACCCTACAGTGGATGATTTTATTGTACCAATAGTTTCCATTAGTGGTTATACTGGAGAAAAACTATATAATCACATCCGTGGCAGGTATAAAAAATATAATGGTTATTTGGCAGAGTTAGCAGAGGAACTGCAAATAACCGATATGAAGTTAACAACATATGTAAGTCGGCATACTATGGCGATGATGTTACAACGCAATGATATTTCCCGTGAGCAAATTTCCCAAATGTTGGGACATGCAGATATGAAAACTACCAATACTTATTTAGATAGCTTTGATACAACTGTAATAGATGAGGCTGCAAAAGTTTTATATGATGTATAATTTGGGGATAGCGTTTCTGTGGATATTCGTAACTTATTAAACCTAAGGTAAAAGTTCAATGAAGAAATAGGATTTAGCTGATTCTGATCTTTTTCTGCAAGAAATATTTGTTTTAAAATAAAATTGTTTGTAGCTTTGCAATGAGACCTGAATAGAAGGGTTGAATTAACAAAGTTATCGCTTAGTTCTCTGCTTCATTCCTCTCAGAATCAAAAAATAAGTTCACTTAAAAAATAGAGTAATGTTTCACAGATGTCTCTGATTGGAATAAATATTTGTATATGAGTGAATCCTTGTTTATTGTGTTTCCTGTAATATTTCATAATTCTTCGGCTTTTCGTTTCTTTTAACTTTATTGTATTTGGTGAGCAGAGTTAAAATAATAAAAAGTTGGGGATGTCTTGAAGTGTAAGGAGCGGCATCTTTTATAGCCCTACCAAAATAGCTTTCTTGGTTTGGTCAAAACCAAGATAAAAATCACCTATTATTTTTTTATTAACTAGCTATTAGGAATTAAATTTCTAATTCCCTATGGCGCAATTTATGAAAATATGATGAAAAATTATATTTTGCATGATGACGCAATGGTGGTACAATTGACGGTTGGTCAAATAAAGGCTATTATCGAAGATGTACTTCAAGAATCATCGTTGTACTTAATAAGTGAGCAATCTGAAACTCTTACTATTGAAGAAGTTTCAAAGTTGACGGGTTACAAAAAGGCTACGCTTTACAAGTTAACCCACGAGAGAAAAATTCCTTTTCATAAGCCTGCGCACGGTGGGCGGCGAATCTTCTTTAAACGGACAGAGATCAATCAATGGTTAGATTCTAACCATATTGAAACCAATGAACTGTTTTTTAGAAGTAAAGGTATGTTGTTTAATAAAAATAAAAAATCAAATTATGGAAACGAAAAATAATCCAAGAGAAAGTTTTGTATTTTATAGAGGTCATTACGATGCAATACAAGTATTGAGTAAGAAAAATCAGCTAATTGCTTACGATGCAATTGCAAAATATGCTCTTTATAATGAACTTGAGATGGAAAAGCTGCCTAAGCAAGTGGTCGGTCTTTTGAGAGTGATGATTCCCAATATTGATGCTGCCATTAGGAATTATGACAGAAGAGTTAGAAGTAAAGAGAAGAAGATGAGCAAATCCAATTTTGAATGGGAATTTGACGAAGAAGTGCAATTGCCAATGAAGAAAGATGTGCCAATAGCAGACGAAAGTTCTGATAAAGGTGATGAAAATGTACTCTATGTAGATTAAATATCGTCCAATTTTAAACAAAAAAATATCATTAAAATATTGATAATTAATAATATGAAAACAGCAAAAGATATCCTTAATGAGAATGGAAATTCTAATAAGGAAAAAAATAATAAGAAAAATAATAATAAGAAAGGAAGTAGCCTAATCTTTCCTCCTCTTGTAGAGCCAATGGTATCTCTATTTGAAAACTTTTATAGTAAAGAGCCAATAAGGGAGATGAAATTAAGTAGGTTTTTACTTACTCATAAGTTTAAAGAAGAAGTTGAATTTTATAGAGCTTGTACCGATGAGATGTTGAGAGAAAAGATAAAAGGAAGTATACAATGTGTCACACCGAGTGGCACATTTAGTCAAAGGCAGAGTTCAGCTCTTATTAAACATACTGGGTTATTATGTATTGATATTGATTCAAAAGATAATCGATTTATTGATTTGCCAGCGTGTAAGACTGTATTAGGAGAATATTTTGAGAGTTTATATTATGCAGGACTATCAATTGGGGGAGAGGGAATATTTCTTATTTTTAGAATATTAGATCCTGATTTGCATAAGCAGCATTTTGCGGCTCTTGAACTGATTCTGCGGACTGTGTTTCATTTACAAATAGATAAAGGTGTAAAGAGTCCTGTTAGTTTGCGAGTAGGAAGTTATGATGCAGAACCTTATTATAATCCTAATCCCATCCCATATACACATACGCTGGAAACAGATAAATGGGCAAGGGGGATGATAAGACCAGTAACTGAAAGAAATAGAACTCGTGACCGTATTGAAAAGGCTATTTCATTTATTGTAGAAAATGGAATTGATATTACTACAGGATATAAAGATTGGTTTAGGGTAGGATGTGCATTAGCGTCCGAGTATGGGGAAGATGGTAGATATTGGTTTCATAAGGTTAGCCGTATGTACAAAGGACATAATGGCTATGAGGAAGGTGAGTGTGATTATCAGTATAATAAGTGTTTGAAATATCAAAGAAATGAAGACGGAATTAAAATCGGAACATTCTTTTATTTATGTGAACGCTATGGAGTCAAGTTCAGGTAACTTCTAGATTTAAACTCCTCACAACGCCTCCAAAAGGTTAAATAATTACAAAAACAAAGAACGAGTTAGTCTTGTATTTAGATTCGGAGATTTGTTTAAACTGCTTATAATAAGAGTTTAATGAAGTTTAGATAATGAAAATTAGAAAAGAGAAGAGTGAAAATGTGTTTTCTTCTTCTTCTTTTCTAATTTTCATTATCGTATTATAGTAAAGCCCAAAGCAAAGAAAACAATACTCCTTAATCAGAGTGTTTTTAAGTAATTTTACTATCTTTGCAAAGTCACAAATAGTGGCAAATGTAATAGTGAAAGTGTTTCGCTTTTATCCTGTGTAGGAAATCTGACAGTTTCAAAAAAGCAGGGGTAAGCAATGACATTCATCACTTGGGTAGCGTATGTTCAAAAGACATATACTAAACAGGTGTGGAGTATTGTTTATTTGCTTTTGGGTTTTGTCAGAACCTCCTACACAATAAACGAATGGCTCCACACTTTCTTTTTGTCTAATCCTGTCATTAAAGGAGTCGAATGACACAACTTTACTAATTACTATGAATGGATTAGATTTTATTAAATCAAAACAACAGAGTTGGGCAAAAAGAAAAGGCTTTAACCTACTAGGAGGTACAATTCCCAACAAAGGAGAGAAAAACTATTTGTATAGTTTAGCAGATAATTTGTTTGAGCCGTTGTCTAAGGAGAATTTAGATTCTTATAATTCGGGTGACGGGAACGAAACAAAAGATTCTAAAACACGATTGGCAAAAATGAAAGCACTTCATTCATCTTCTGCGATTGTGGTTAATCTGTTTCAGTATTGGCAGGGAAAAGATGTTTGTCCGATTCTAAATGCCTGCAAATTGACTTCAAGAACTAATGGAGTAGGCTCCCTGATTAAAAATATTGGTTCTATTTCTTCTGAAAAAAATGCCATAGTGACTTCTCCACTCAATTATGAAATTAGATTTGAGGATCAGTTTGAGATATGTGAAGACAAATCTCAATTCCCACATTCACCCAATATTGATGTTGCGATTTATACTCCACTGTCTACTATCGGTATTGAATCTAAATTTACAGAACCATATAGTAGTCGGAAACATGGGGGATTAAAACAAAAGTATGTTGAAAATCTCTCTTTTTGGAATGGATTGCCCAATTTGTATGAATTGGCAAAGGAAATATCTCCAAATGATAATAGGTTTCAATATTTAGATGCGGCACAACTGATAAAGCACATCTTAGGACTAACAAAGAGTTGTACAAATAAGAATAAATCTAATTTACGTTTAAAACACGGCTTTCGTCTTTTGTATCTTTGGTATGATGTAATAGGAACAGAAGGGGCTGAACACAGAAAAGAAATAGAACAATTTGCAGAAATAGTTAAAAAGGATAATATAAAGTTTAGTCATATAACCTATCAAGAAGTAATAGGTAAACTATCAAAAGAATTTTACACAGGAAACGAGAACTACTGTAATTATCTAACAGATAGGTATTTGTAAAACGTGTGAGAGAATATAATAAAAGATTTTATTTAACTAAAGAATAGAAAAATATGAAGACTACTATTTTAGGCATACTGATAATGTTGTCTTATAATTATTGTTTTGCACAACTGAAAGTAGAGAACTCAACTCCAGAGCCGAAGAAAGAGGATGTATATGATGTCTCGCAAGACCTTTATATACAGGAATCGCATAGAAGAACTAAATTTGACCCTCTAGACTATAAATCCTACCACAAATTTATTAATCAACGAATTTTCTGTATTTCGAATGAGGCTTTTGTCCCTGATGGAAACCGTTATGCTTTGAAACGTCATTTTGTCAATCTTCCTACCCCGATAAAAGGTTACATTCAATATAAGAAGAATCAATTACCTCAATATAAGAAGAAACAATTGCCATTTTTAATAAACCAAGTCGCAACTTATTTGTATCGTCCAACAATGGCAACGATTGAACCACAATCTTCTGATGTACATACTCTTGACGATATGCGTAATGATGATTATACAGTTTGGACTTGTTATGATATGAACAGTAAGAAAAAGGATAGGTATGCAATGGTATTATATGGTGTAGGAAAAGTTTCTGATTATAATTTAACTAACAAATCGCTTTCTTATGCGGGGCATTTTTATCTTATCAAGAAAATATTAACAGATGATGAAGCCTTGAAACTACTTGAAGAAGCCCCACAAATAAAGCTTATTGCAAAAAGTGAAAATACACATACTTTTGGTGAAAAAGAAACCTATTATTATGAATCGCTTATTTCGGGAAAAACATTTCTAACCCAATCTGTACAAAATGATATTTTAATTAAAAACAACATAGACTTTGGTGGAAGTAGAGATTGCGAATCTCCTATCTTTTTGTTAGAAAGTGAAAGTGGAGAACTTTTTCTCACACGGCTGAATGAAGATAAGCTTGGTTATGATAGTGTAAATAGAATCCATTATAACACTTATCTTTTAGAGAAGCATATCGAGTATTTAAAAGAAAAGTTTATAGGTAAATTATACCATATACGGTGTTATCCTGACCCTGATATAAAAGGTAAGATAGAAGATATTGTAATTCGCGATAATAGATTGAGGGTAAAATATGTAAATGTAGAAACAAAAGATACAGGTTATAGGTCTATGGAATGGAACTCGACAGGTAAACTGTGGGTCGTTGCTGATGCAGACGAGATTATACCGAAACAATCTAAATAAATATCCTGAATATTAACCGATTAATATTGATATTATGAAATTTATATGTAACTTCTTATTAGTATTGAATTATATTGTTTATATCATTGCCGACGTTTGCGCATGGGCAGAAAATATAAAATATGGACTTTTATTTCTCTTGCCTTTATTCGTCTTTCCAATCGTTGTGAAATTAGCTAATAAGGTTGCTGTTTCGCAAGCTGATAAATTCTTTAAATCAGAGTGGGATGTGTTTCTGAAAAAGTTGAAGTGGGGAAATTCTGTTGTTTTTGCGATTGTAGCTTTGGGATATTGGTTGTTCTTTAGTCAATCAAACTAATAGTTATATGATTGTTTCCAAGATTGACATGCCATTTAGGGAGTTTTTGGAAAGTCTGAAAGTTCCGTCTGTACCACGAATGAAAGGCGGAACAATTTTCAACCCTGATGAAGTTAATTATCTTACAAGATATTCAACCCCGTTGGTTTATGAGTTTGCGCAAGAGAATGAAACCGATAGGGAATTTTATGAGATGTTTGTTAAATGGCTATATGAAGAAATGCCTGTTTATGGGTATGTTGATGTTTATATGGTCGTTTATTTACGTTATGGACAACATTTAAGTAACGATGAATTTGAGTATTTGGAAAGGAATATTCCGGAGTGTTTCGAGAAAGGCCATGTATGGCTTTATGAAATAAACTATCGTAGGCGTTTCCGTTTGCGTATTCAATTGATTCGTTGTTTAAAAAATGATTTTCAAAGGATCATTCGAAAGGGTATTCATAAGAGTTAATTCTATAACAAATATAAAAAATGTATTTATGTATTTCAAAAGAATAGTTTTAAGTATTGTCGGCATTGCGATAGCTTTAGGCTTGACAGCTCAAAGTGTTTATGATATAAGTTATTCAACGTATAATTGCCCCGATAATTTACCATACAAGACACTATTAGATAAATATTGTCCAAATCTCCAATTGTGGAACAATCACGACAAGAATTTCCCTTGCCATGTTTCAATGATTAAATTGAATGGGCATTATTCTAACTGCGAAGAGGCTAAGGAATATTATCCTATGTCCGATGAAGAATTGAAGTTCATCCAATCTATAAGAAAGTCGGATTTAGCTTTTACTAATCCTTTTCTCGTTACTTTATACAGAAACTTTAATGGCAAAAGGACTAAAGTAAACATTCCGACTACCTATTGGAATATAACACATAAAAAGTCTGAAAGGGTGAAGGATTTCATTATTAAGGATTTTCAATTAAAAAGGTTGGTTGCTGTGGTCTATTTTGATGAAAGGTTATTCTTCTTTATTAAGAAAGACGAAACATCTATGACTTGTTATTATTATAAGTCAATAGGGACGTTTATTTACTCAAATTATGGTGAAGTTACGGCTATTGATGATAACTACTCAATAAACTATTTCTTAACTTGGCTTTATAGCATACCATTACCAAGCTTACCAGCAGAAGAAGGGCAAAAACTTCTTGCGCTTATAGTTTCAAAGGCAGACGGTAAAGTACAATTCACTATTGATTTGCCATTTGTATTTAAAGATAATAGTTCTCGAAGTATTCTTTAACAATACAAATTAGCTTGTTTATAGTAGATATAAGCACAACTTAGCTATGAGTTTTATTGAAGTCTATTTTTGCTATTGTGTTCCAAATGTGTTCCACTAAAAAATAAATCAGCTTCTTAACTAGTTATAAGTAGCTGATTTTCAATATAATAACAACTAAATTTAAATTAGCGACCACACTCTTTCCAGGCGTGCCTCTTCAACCACTCGAGCACCTCTCCTTAAGGGGAAAATTCGCTTCCCTATAAAATAAAAAAGCAGCTAACCTGCTGCTTTTCAGCGGAGAGACAGGGTTATGAACCTGCACCTCAATATCCTTGAAATTCAAATCTTTATCAATGTGTCAAAGCCTTAGGGGGTACAACTTAGGTTACAAAATCTACGCTTTTCTGTCACCTTTTGGCTGTTCGTTGTCTGCCTAAAACTACGGTTCAAAGATACGGTTTTCTTTTGAATTATGCAAATCATTGATAATAAATATTCTACGGTTAGTGCAAGGTGCAAGCTATATATATATAGATATATACTTGCACCTTGCACTAAAAAAACACTTTATTTCCTTTGATGTCACCAATCGGTTACTTATCTTTGTCACCAAACAGTGACATTGATAATTTATGGAACTAAAAGCAACAGAGAAGCGGTTACTTGAAGCTGTTAGTAGAGTAATTGAGGAAGAAGGGTTTACTAAAATAGGTATTAACCGTATTGCAAGGCAAGCGCAATGCGATAAGGTGTTGATATATCGCTATTTTGGTGGTTTAGACGGATTGTTAGTAGCTTGGGCAAAGCAATATGACTTCTATTCGTTTGCCTATTCAGAGTTCATTAATCAAGTGAAACAAGCCACAACAGCCAATCTAAGAGAAATAATACAAGCTGTATTATTGAAGCAGTTAGAATACCTGAAAGATAATCAACTTATGCAGGAATTATATGTATGGGAATTATCGGGGAACTCATCATTTCGGGCAATACAAGTGGAACGAGAAAAAAACGGTCACAAATTGCAGTTGGAATTAGAAAAGAGATTGGGTAATAGTTGTAAAGATTGTAACTTTTATATTACTATCATTATTGCGGCAATTAACTATATCATATTGTTTTCCCGCCAATATAATATGTTTAATGGAATAGATTTCAGTAAAACAGAAGCGTGGGAGCAACTGAAAAGTGTTATATCCGATTATGTTGATACATTCGTAATGTCAAAATAAAATAAAACAGATATGCCTATATTCCATTATTGTACTGTTACTTTCTTTACCAATCTTTGCTCAAAAGACAACCTATCTTTCAAAATGTGGCGACCAGCAAGAAATAATCGTTTGGCAGGAGAAAATGATAAATGGAAAAAAATATTTATCTGTAACACAAGAGAATGAGCAACACGAATATGTAATGAATAAGTCATTTCAAACAGAGAAATGGAAAGTTACAAATATGCAGTTGCAAACTGATTTAACAATAGAACTACGCAACAACATATATTCAATTTCTGGGAAATTTAAGGGTAAATCTATTGCAAAAACGATTAAAAGTAATGGCTATGCTTGGTATCAGAACATAGCTTATAATGCCGGGGTATTATTAAAAGACAAGAAAGCAGTAAAATATGAATGTTTTCGCCCCGATAATATAAAGTTATATTCAATGGTAGCAGAAGCACAAGGCGTAGAACAGTTCATGGGAACGAATACTAACAAAATAAAAGTTAGTCTTACTGGTTTGTTATCCGCATTTTGGACTTGTTCATACTATTTCAACCCTGAAACATTGAGTTTCGTTGGTTATAAAGGGGTAAACGGAAAACCGGGAACACCGGAAACAATTATAAAAATAATAAAATGAAAACAGTTATATTCTATTCATCAACATATAACGGCAACACATTGCGAATAGCTCAAAGTATAGCTACGGTACTTTCAGCAGACTTAGTTTCTATTGAAGCTAAAATAGTAGATATAGACTTATTAAAGTACGATTTAATCGGTTTCGGTTCTGCTATACATTTTGCCGAGCATGATATTCTGTTGCAGCGTTTTGTTTCAAAATTATCTTTACAGAAAAAGAATGTCTTTATTTTTTCTACTCGTTGCCGTCCATTTTTGGGTGGCTATCATAAAGCACTAAAAGAAACTATAAAGCGACAAAAGGCTAATCTTGTTGGTGAATTTTCTTGTGTAGGCTTTGATAAGACAGGTCCTTGGCTATTGATAAATGGTTACAATAAAAATAGACCAAACGGCAAAGACTTGTTCAAAGCACGTTTATTTGCGGAAGAATTAAAACAGAAACTTAACCCAGTTTCTCCCATTGCCAAAAAAAATGTTACAGTATATGAACAAGGAACAGCCTTTCGTATAAATGGAAAAAACCGAATTGCTGGTCATAAAATAGTATTCCTCAATACCACTTCATGCATACAATGCGGCAAATGTATAAAAGTCTGCCCAATGAATATTTTCCAAAAAAATAATACTGTGCTACCAATGGGTGAGAAGAACTGTATTCAATGCCAACTATGTGCCAAGCATTGTCCAACAGATTCTATATATATCAATGTATCGTTTGCAAATGGGATGCGTATTGCCTTTCGAGAATTGTTTAGTACAAAACTGCAAAGTCGTTATAAATCTAAAGCAGAATAAATTTTGAATGATTTTGATAAGATATTAACAGACTTGGATGTAGAGATTGACGAAATCGACCTCTACGGCTATGATATTATCGAAACTTCTCTTTCAATGGTGCATAGGTTGCAAACTGTTCTTAGTGATTTGAGAATGAAAATACAGACCTATGTATTTCCAACAAAAGAGGATGAAATATTATTTTTCAAAACACAGAAACCGGAAATTCTTGGCAGGTTGCTATTTTTCTATAAGATTTATCGGATAGAAACACAATGCCCTAATGGTAGCGATGATGTGATTAGAAGTTATATCAATCGGGAACTGGATAATCTGACCTATTTCTTTAATCGTAACTTGGACTTTTACCAATACTACCGCTCACGTTCAACGGTGTACGATGAATACTATTTCGTTCGTGGAAAAGCAGACTTGCGATTATGTACCGATAGCGCACAATTCGATAAAGACCCGAATTTCTCAACAGGATATGACTACAAAGTAGCCAAGATTATATCCAATGAAATGTTGCGTATCTATCTCAACAAAAGAATAGTCAAACTTGAAACAGATAATCAGATAGAAGATAATCTTCAAAAGTGCCTAAAATATCCTTTTCGTTTCACTGGTAAAAAAGTGTTTTTAATAGAATTGGGGTATTCTCTTGTAACTTTGGGTGACATCAATAACGGCAATGTGGAGATAAAGGAAATGATGAAGTTCCTTAGTTCTGTATTTCAGGTAGATTTAGGCGATTATTACGCTGCATATATCGCCATGAAAGAACGAAAAGACCGGACGGCATATCTCCACCACTTGATAGACAGCTTGACCAAACGGATGAACGAGGACGATATGAAATGTTAGCAATGTACATTATAATATCGCTAAAAGCCTTACCTTTGTAAAATGATACAAGATGAGTTTGAGTTTTACAAACCTTGTAAGTTACTACAACCTTACGTTAGGTATTATTGGGTATTCAAAAGCAACCGACGTCTGAATACCTTAACCTTTCCTATTGGTTGCCCACAAATCATCTTTCACAAGCGAACCCCGTTGTATATTCCCGAACTGAATACCACACAAAACAGGTTTACTATCAGCGGTCAGGTTAATTTCTCATCACATCTGTATGCTGATGAAAATATCGAAATGGTAGTGGTCGTATTTCAACCTCATGCCATGAGTACATTCCTGAATGTACCGACATCACTCTTTTATAATCAGGAAGTTTCAGGTTACGACATTGAAAGCAAAAAATTAAATGAACTGGCTGCACGGATATTCGATTGCGAAGATAACAGCCGTTGTATAAATCATATAGAAGAATGGCTGTTGTCACAAATTACAGGTACGTTATCTGATGCGACATACAAGACTAAAAGAATTACTGCGGCCATAAAACAAATATATGTTGCCCCCGCAACACCCGTAACCGAACTATCCTCTATTACCTGCCTAAGTAAAAAGCAATTTGAGCGACTATTCAATTCATTGGTAGGTATCAATCCCAAAGAATACACCCGTATTGTTCGTTTTCAAAAAGCACTGGAGCAGATGCAGCACCAATCAGGCGAAATCAACCAAGCGCAAATAGCTTACGCAAGTGGTTATGCAGACCAATCACACTTCATACGGGAATTCAAGAAGTTCAGCGGATATACGCCCACAGCTTTATTGAAAGTGTCAAATCCTTATTCCGATTTGTTCACCAGCCCTGTATAAATGTCTCTTTTGGTCTATCCGGGTTCAAATGCTTCCCCTACTTTTGCTGCCTAATTCATTAAATGAAAATAGCATAAGTATGAAAGAAGTAAATCCTAAAGAAACCAGCCGGGCATACGCCTTTGAAATGTGGATGAACGCACCTATGCCAATGGTGACGTTCTTTAAGACACTCAATGTGTCACGTCTTATAAAAATCAGCCGAAAAACAGGTATGAAATTCAACATGCTGATGTGTTACTGTATCGGCAGGGCAGCAAGCGGAGTGAAAGAATTTTATATGCTCCCCGTGGGCGACAAACTGGTACAATATGGCAGCATAGCGGTAAATACCATTGTCGCCAACAAAGAGGGCGAAGTAAGTTCGTGCGACATTCCTTTCAATGATGATTTAGACCTGTTCAACAAACATTACCTGCAATATACCCGACAAGTCGCCGAAAGTTGCACGAACCATGACTTGACGGAAAATATGGTTATCGGCACTTCCGCATTGGCGCAATATGAAATAGACGGGGCAGTCGGTATGTATAGCGGTATATTCAACAATCCGTTTCTCATTTGGGGCAAGTACAAACGCCACCTATTGAAAACGACACTAACCGTTTCTTTCCAATTCCACCATACGCAAATGGACGGGGCGCATGCTTCCCGATTTTTGGACGGGGTACAGAAAGAAATTGATACTTTGAGAATATAAGTTCAGGGAAAAACGCTATCTTTGCAGAACTAACAGAAAAAGAAATAGTTGTTCAACAATATGAAATGGCAGTTGTGCATATAGCTACGCTCAACGAATAGCACCCTCGATTAACGCTATTCAGCAATAGACAGGCTTATCGTTTAAGTTTGCCTGTTATTGCTTTGTCATTATCCCTTATTACAAATCTATAAAATTGTTATGCTACTTAAAGTGGCATGGCTTATTGTATCATATTGGTTTGAACAAATGAATTATACCTATAAAAATATATGGCTCATCGCTTTTCCCGTGATGATGAGCATTCTAATCGAACAACTGATAAACATCACCGATGCCTTGTTCTTGGGGCATGTGGGTGATGTGGAACTGGGTGCATCTGCCCTTGCCGGAATATGGTTCTTGGCTATTTATATGCTTGGCTTCGGATTTAGTTTGGGACTGCAAGTGATAATTGCCCGCCGTAACGGGGAACAGAGGTATTCAGAAACGGGGAAGACTTTCTTTCAAGGTTTTTCTTTCTTGTTGTCGCTGGCGGCTGTTCTTTGCCTGTTGTCCCAAACGCTATCCCCTATTCTCTTGAAACATCTGATTATTTCGGATGATGTCTATAATGCGGTTATCCGTTATTTGGACGGGCGCATTTGGGGACTGTTTTTCTCTTTTCCGTTTCTTGCCTTACGTTCATTCTTGGTAGGCATCACACAGACAAAAGCCCTGAACATGGCGGCTTTTACTGCCGTGCTGGTAAATATCCCTATGAACTGGCTTCTGATATTCGGCTTCGACATGGGTATATCAGGGGCAGCTATCGCATCTTCTTTTGCGGAATTGTGTTCGCTAATCGTCTTGACTGTCTATATGTTCCGACACATCAACAGACATCTGTATGGTTTACATTGGAGCATAGATATAACCGTATTGAAAGAAGTCTTTTCTATCTCAGTATGGAGTATGTTTCAATTCTTTATGAGTGTAGCCATTTGGTTTCTGTTCTTCTTGGCTATCGAGCGTTTGGGCGAAACGGAATTGGCGGTGTCGAATATTATAAGAAGCGTTTCTGCCTTGTTTGCCGTCATTGTCAATGCTCTGTCGGGTGTTACCAGTTCTTTGGTCAGCAACTTGATTGGAGCGGGGGAAAAGAGAAATGTTTTTCCGCTTTGTCACCGGATTATCCGTTTGGGATATGCGGCTGGTGTTCCGCTGATAGTCCTCGCCTTGCTGTTCCACCAATCTATTATTGGGGCTTATACGGATAATCCGATAATCATACAGGTAGCATGGCTACCGTTTGCGGTCATGCTGTTAAATTACTTCTTTGCGTTACCCGGCTATGTCTATCTGAATGCCGTAACCGGGACAGGAGCGACCCGGACAGTCTTCATCTTTCAAGTGATAACTACGATTGCCTACCTGTTTTGTTTATGGGGACTAAGCCATTGGAATGTTCCATTGGCAGCTTATTGGACAGTAGAATATCTGTTCGTGATATTGCTCGGTGTACAATCCGTTTTTTATCTGAAATACAAACAATATTAAAGGCAGAAAATTATGATGAATAAAATATATCCACGTACCGAAGATATGCAAACCGTATATCTAAACGCAGTAGTGAAAGACCCGTCCATTGAAATTGGCGACTATACCATTTACAACGACTTTGTTTCAAACCCTTGTCTATTTGAGCAAAACAATGTGTTGTATCACTATCCGATTAACCATGAGCGGCTGATAATCGGAAAGTTTTGTTCTATTGCCTGTGGAGCAAAGTTTCTGTTCAACTGCGCCAACCATACCCTGAAATCCCTGTCCACTTATACATTCCCGCTGTTTTATGAAGATTGGGAATTGAATAAAACTGATGTGGTTTCAGCTTGGGACAACAAAGGTGACATCGTGATAGGCAATGACGTGTGGATAGGGTATGAAGCCGTAATTATGGCTGGTGTCCATATCGGTGACGGGGCTATTGTTGGCACAAGAGCGGTTGTGACGAAAGATGTGCCGCCTTATACCATTGTGGGTGGTGTCCCTGCTAAAGAGATACGAAAGCGGTTCAGTTCTGATATGATAGAACAGATACAGGCTTTGAAATGGTGGGACTGGTCGGTAGATAAGATACGGGAGTTTTTGCCTTATCTAATGAATGGCGATTTAGAAAAAGTAGCGGCAATGAAAAATAGGTAGCCATGAGAACAATAGCGGAAGAAATATTGTCCCGGATAAATGCTGAAATAGAATTGCTCAATTATGACAATGATATTACAGTTGATGATGCTTTGCACATGGTAAAGTTCATCACTCCGCTATACAGCCAATTAAGAAAACTCGTATCAGACTATGTATTTCCAACAAACGAAGAAGAAATACGCTTTTTCAAGGAAATCAAACCTAATATTCTCGACAAGTATCTATATTTTAGTAAGGTCTATAATATTGAAATGAAATGCCCCATTGGTAACAATGAAATTATAAAGGAATATTTGAACCAAGAATTAGAGGAATTAACCCGTTTTTTTCGTGACAATTTGGATTTTTATCAATATTACAGGTCAAAATCCACTTATATGGATAGCCTGTATTTTGTCCGTAAGAAAGCGGATATTCAATTATTGCTTGACTGCTTCCAGTATGACCGTGACTCTCTATTTTCAACCGAATACGATTATAAGGTAGCGAAGATACTATGTAATGAAATGTTGCGTATCTACTTAAACCAACGATTGGTAAAACTGGGGAACGCCAATCAGATAGAGCACAACCTGCAACAACTGGATAAATATATTTTCCGCTTTACTGGTAAAAAGGCATATCTTATTGAGTTGGGATATTCTCTTGTATCTTCGGGTGACATAAATAATGGCAACGTGGAAATAAAAGAAATGATGAATTTCCTTAGTACGATATTCCATATTGATTTAGGGGATTATTATGCTTCATATATAGCCATGAAAGAGAGAAAAGACCGGACAATGTATCTGCACCACTTGATAGACTACCTTGTTAAGCGGATGAATGAGGATGATATGAAATAATCCCCTGTATTACAGTCTGTAAAAGTACCATATTCACCCCAATATGGTACTTCTTTTTTTGTAGGTAAGCCCTTTGAAAAAACACCCTTTTCAGAGGGCTTATCCGCTATTTCACCCGATTTTTTTCATCGAAAAAAGTAATACCATGATAGATACAACCATGACTTTTAGGTTGTTTCTTCTGCCGAACTTTGCGGCAAATCAATAAGTTAGCAGTATGGAGATTATAACATTTGAGTCAAAAGCCTACAAGGAACTTGACAACAAGATTACCGCCATTGCCGATTACATCTTCAATCACTTGGACGAAAACAAGACCGATGAAGATGAAATTTGGGTGGACAGTTACGAAGTATGTACTTTCTTGAAAATCAGTGACCGAACCCTGCAACGCCTACGGGCGGCAGGAATGATTTCTTATTCCGACATCAAGGGGCATTACTTCTATAAGATTAAGGAAGTCAAACGAATGTTGGAAGAACGCCTGATTAAGCGTGACAAGGAGTGTATAAACGAACTGATAACCAATCACCAGCAATATGTTAAGGAAAGAAGAAATACTAAGCAGGACAAATAGCGGTCTGTTCGTTTTCAAGCATTACTTGCCCGGTGACTGGCGTATAGGCAGGCATTTTCTTAATCCTCTTTATCAGGACAAGAAAGCATCGTGCAATATCTATTTTGACCGCCATAGCGGTATGTACAAGATGAAAGATTTCGGTAACGACAATTATAGCGGCGACTGTTTTTTCTTCGTGGGGCAGCTAAAAGGGTTGGACTGTAACCGGGCGGCTGACTTTGTGGAGATACTGGAGATTATCGACCGGGATTTGGGGTTGGGGCTGGCGACAGGAACTCCGATAACTATTCCTACAACAGTAAACAATCGGAATGCGGCAGACAAAACCGAAGAAACACCCGAAAAGCCAGTCAAACCCTACCAGTTCCGAGAACAGAAGTTTCCGCTTGCAGAACTGATGTATTGGCAACAATATGGTATCACACCTGAACTATTGGAACATTACAAGGTCTGTTCCCTCCGGGAGTACAGTAGCGAAACAGCAGAGGGGAAACCATACACCTATGTTTCATCGGTGACAGAACCCATGTATGGTTACAAGGGCAAGCAGCATATCAAGCTGTACCGCCCGTTCTCCACGCCCCGCTTCCTTTATGGTGGTAGCTTCGGTGAGAATTATTGTTTTGGGCTGGAACAACTACCAGCCAAAGGTGATACATTATTTATCACGGGTGGCGAGAAAGACGTACTTTCTTTGGCGGCACATGGATTTCACGCTATCTGCTTCAACAGTGAAACGGTGACTGTCCCACCCACGCTGGTTTATAGGCTGACATTCCGCTTCAAGCATATTGTATTGCTCTATGATACGGACAAAACAGGCAGAGAAAGCGCACGTAAGCAGGAAAAGCTATTGGAAGAATTTGGCGTGAAACGTCTGCTCCTGCCGCTTCCGGGTACGAAAGAGGAAAAGGATATTTCCGACTACTTCAAAGCCGGAAACACCCGTGAAGATTTCCTGAAACTGTTTATCGAATTTTTAGACAACCTATATAGTGACACATTGATTATGCTAAAATCGTGCGAGATAGATTTCAACAACCCACCCGCCAAAGCGCAAGTGATTATTTCGGCGGGCGATGTTCCATTGGGAACACAAGGCAACCTGTTCGGCATCACCGGGGGTGAGGGAACAGGCAAGAGCAATTATGTAGCCGCAATCGTGGCAGGCTGCATCTGCCCGGCTGATGCGGAAGTAGATACGTTGGGCATACAGATAACGACTAACGGGAAATATAAGGCGGTCTTGCTCTATGATACCGAACAATCGGAAGTACAGTTATTCAAAAATGTGGGAAACCTGCTGGCAAGAGCCAAACAGCCGGACAAGCCAGAAGAAATGAAAGCGTTCTGTCTTACTGGCATGTCACGCAAAGAACGTCTGCACGCCATTGTGCAGAGCATGGATAAGTTCTACTACCAATACGGCGGCATCCAGTTGGTAGTCATTGACGGCATCGCCGACCTCGTAAAGAGTGCCAACGATGAAGCGGAAAGCGTGGCGGTGATAGATGAACTCTATCGGCTGGCTGGTATCTATAACACGTGTATTCTTTGTGTGCTGCACTTCGTCCCGAACGGATTGAAACTGCGGGGACATTTGGGTAGCGAACTGCAACGCAAGGCGGCTACTATCCTGTCGATAGAGAAAGACGATGACCCCGCCCTGTCGGTGGTGAAAGCCCTGAAAGTGCGTGACGGTAGCCCGCTGGACGTACCCCTGATGCTTTTTGCATGGGACAAGGAAGCCGGGATGCACGTGTACAAAGGGGAAAAGCCCCGTGAAGAAAAGGAGAAACGCAAGGAAAAGGAGTTGGTGGGCGTTGCCCGTGACATCTTCGGGCGGCAGACACATATCACCTACATAGACCTTTGCGAACAGTTACAGCAGTTCTTGGACGTCAAGGAACGCACCGCCAAAAGCTATATCCGCTTCATGCGTGAACGGGACATCATCGTTAAAGACCCGGCAAACCAAAGTTATTTTATGATAGGTCTAATTTAATCCGACAGCACTATGTATATAGATAAAGAAAATTTCGTGGCATGGATGGAGCGTATCATGGACAGGTTCGATATGCAGGAAAGAAAGATAGACCGCCTGTTAAGTGAACATAATTATCTGAACGGTGAAAAATTGCTTGACAATCAGGATTTATGCTTCATGTTGAAAGTGAGTACCAAGACCTTGCAGCGTTACCGCAAGAAAGGCATATTGCCCTATATCATGCTGGACGGTAAATATTTCTACCGGGCAAGTGACATACACAAGTTAATTCGTGAACGTACAGATTAGGTAGGCTACAATGAGTACCTATACTTTCCGTTATCCTGTCGTATTATTGTAATATGGCAGGATTTCTGTTATTTACAAGGTTATTCCGGTGATTTTCGCTACTTTTGCAAAAGTAACATAAGAGAATAACGGCGATTGAACAACCCCGGTTGTGATTTCGTCTTTATATATAACATATTCGTTCGCCGAATATCTCACTACGAAAACTGGCACTTTTCAAAAATGACGAGATTTTCAGCGCAATGTCTATGCTATGTTTTATCATAGCGTGGGCTTGCCTGTCTCGTCATTTAGGTATGCCAGTACCTCGTAGTGGAGCAGTGTAAGTTCACGCTTCTTTTTTGAGATATAGGCGGATTTTGAATAAGAATTATCAACTTTAATACCTGATAAGATGAAACAAATTAAAGCGCATATCGCCGTATCTCTTGACGGACATACTGCCACTTTGGACAAGGAATTGGACTGGCTACTCCGTGAAATAAAAAATATCGTTGGCAAGCAATACTTGGAAGCAGATTGCCTGCTTATGGGGGCGAACACCTACAACTATATCTTTGAACACTGGGGCGGGTGGCCGCACAAAAGCAGGCGGTCTTTTGTGGTGTCACACTACGACACCAATGTTACACCGGACTGCGGCGTGGAGTTCCTGACCGAAGAACCGCTGCAAAAGATTTATGAACTAAAACAGGAAACTGACATTTTGGTGGTGGGTGGCGGCAAGTTGCTTACCTCGCTGATAAAAGCCGGACTGTTGGACAGCCTGACTATCTACACCGTCCCGGTCATGGTGGGCAAAGGTATCGGTTTCATCGGTGAAACATTCGGCTCACAGTGGAAGCTGTCGGAAAGTATGGTGCTGGATAACGGGGTAGTCTGTTCGACTTACTTGTTTAGCGAGAACATATAAAAAATGCGCCCGGTATCCCTCCGGGCGCAACCACTAAAATTTCAATTATCATAAGCGGCAAAACTTATCACAATGAAATTTCAGCGGTAAAGATAGGCTATTTCTTCGGTTTGGCTTTCTTTTCGGGGAATGAAAAGGCGACATTGAACTGTTCGTCCAGTACCAGCGAAGCATCGAAAGCCTTGCCGTTCTTGCCCTTGAAGCCCT
>ERZ827037.217-NODE-217-length-75890-cov-5.386576_pt1 | contig 75890 bp, 67 predicted proteins | sample MGYA00519924_ERZ827037 | MGnify/ENA primary metagenome ERZ827037 (study PRJEB31778, sample SAMEA3449250) | human gut metagenome | biome: human gut; feature: human-associated habitat; material: faeces | place: United Kingdom | collected 2010/2012 ... | reverse complement strand
TCATTATGATTTTTTCATTAATCTAAGAGATTTACACAAAATATTTTACACTCTCTTTAATACTTATAAACAATAATCCGCATTCAGTTACACGATTAATTCCCCTTTTGCTATAGGCTCTATCGTCTGTTCAATCAGACGGTGGAGCAGCTGGATACCTCCATTCTCCCTGATACGTGTATAGATTGGAGACTTGGTAACCTCTGTCGTGATGGATTCCATGCCTTCCATGATCAGCGCCTTGCCCGGTGTTTCATACCACCTGACTTCAATCTTTCCAAACAGACCGTTCTTCTTATTTTTCGTATCCTCATTTCCTGCTTCCTCTGAAATATCTGTATTTCCCATATTTTCAACCGGATCCTCTGTATATTCACCTGTTTCTTCATATAATGTAATATACAACTTTCGTCTCATCGCCTCTTCCAGATAAGCAATCTCAACAATCAACACCGGATTATGATCGGCATCCGAAGAAAGTTTTCCTTTTACTGCAACCAGATACGTCTCCTCGTGTATCGTCAGATGATTTTCTATATATTTATCCCATCCGCTCTGAAGCTCTTTCCACTCCTCCCCTTCCTGAAAACAGAGTACAAAATCTCCCGTCTCCTCATCTATACGGAAAGCAATTTTTCCAATTCCATCCGTCATATTGTTGTGCATCACCTGCATAACGAGCGGAAATAATCCTACACTTGCCTGTTCCATCTGGTAACAGGTCCCGTCCAGTTCTTTCTGGATGTTATATAACATAATCTCTGATTCTGAATACGGATTCTGATGTTCCTTTCTCGTGATTCGGCGCATTGTCTGAACTGGTTTTCGTGCCTTCGTTTTATTTATAAAGGTCTGATTCCATCCATCTCTTCTAATGCCTGTACATCCTGATATAGCAAAAGCATTTTCAGACATTGCGTTTGTAAATCCTACACTTTCTCTTTCCCTTCTGCTATCCGTTTCCACATCCAGTGTCCTTATATTTACTCTCTCTTCTTTTCTTTTATTGTCTCTGCACTCTGCCATTGACAAGTTATTATTCCCGATTCTATGACATGCTTTTCCCGGTCTCACCGGCTGTCCGTCGTCTGCCATTTTCCAGATTAGATGTTGAAGTTTTCCATATTCTTCTGGATCTTCCGGGAGCCTCTCCTTCGGCATCCATCCCACCGGGAAGTTTTTCCGTATGATATCCAGCATTTTTCCGCTCTGGAATAGCTCTTCATTTCCTGCATTCGTTACGATCACCATGTCTGCATCTGGATATACCAGCACATTCTGACCAAGCATACCGTTATATTCAAAGCTTCCCGGACGTTCTTCCATCCATAGCTGATAGCCGTAACCGTATGTTCCTTCTATACTCTCTATCTGCTTCGTCACAGATGTCTCCACCCAGTTTTCCGGAATGATCTGGATACCGTTCCATTTTCCCTTATTCAGATAGAGCTGCCCCAGTTTTGCCATATCTTCTGCCGTCATAAACAGGCCCCAGCCGCCTTTTGTGATTCCTTTCGGGCATTTCTCCCAGAAATAATTCTGAATGCCAAGCGGTCCAAAGAGTCTTGGCTCTAAATATTCATCCATCGGCATTCCCGTCCGCTCTGTTACAATTGCAGAAAGTACATAAGAATTCAGACTGTTATATTGAAACTGTGTGCCTGGTTTTTCCGTTACGGATGCGTTCAGATAACTTTCCAGCCAGTCATTTCCTGATATGATTCCGGATTCGTTAAATGTTACTCCGCTTGTCATATTCAATAAGTTTTCCACCGTGATCTCCGGACGGAACATCTTTGTCCACAGACTTCCTTTATCCGGAAATATCTGGTAAATGCTTTCCGACAATTTTAGCTTTTCTTCCTCCACCAGAAAGCCGATTGCCATGCCCGTGATGCTTTTACACATGGAGTGTGTGATATGCCAGATACCTTTTCTATATGGTGCGAAATCTACTTCACAGATTATATTTCCATGTCTGAGTATCATCAGATGGTGCATATCTGTATTTGGTGATTCTGCCAGTTCCTGTACCAGTTTTCTTAGATGTTCTGAATGGATTCCCTGGCTTTCCGGTGTTCTTCCCGGAAGATGATTTCCCGTTTTCTGAGCAGATTCCGTTATTTTATTCATAGTGGTAGTATTTCCGACATTTTCCAGATATTTTCCTGCTCTTATTACATCCGGGCATACGGTTTTTTGGGGTGTAAAATCCACCTTACTTATTCCTTCTGTTTTTCCAAGGATCATACCGGTTATCATTTCAATCACTGCAAGCTGTTCTTTTGCCATACACTCACCTCGTATTTTATATTTAGATGTTCTTATGAACAAGTTCTGTAGCTGTAGTATAACAGAAAAACCCGGACATCCATACGGTGATATCCGGGTTTTTCTGTATTTTCATAAATTTTATCTTTTGTTTATTCTGCTGCTTCTGCACTCTCAGCATCTGCATCATCATCTGGTATGCTGTTGTGTACATACTGTAATGTAACGACTGTAGTCTCTGGATCTGTCATGATATCTACGTCTTTGTCACTTGCAAGTGTAAGATCTTTTACCTTGATAGAATCGCCGACTTTCATGTTACTTACATCAACTTCTACCTTATCAACCAATGCTGACGGATATGCCTTGAACTGTACTTCTTCCAGTAACTGCTCTAATACACCACCTACAGCCTTTTCGTGTCCGACCAGAACAATCTCTGCTACGGAATGTACTTTTTCATTGCTTACCAGTGCCTGGAAGTCTATCTCATCTACCTGACCTTTTAATGGATTGAACTCGACATCTTTGATCAGAACATTCATCTTCTCACCTTCGATGTCCAACATTACCTGACTACCTTTGTGGCAGTTCTTCAATAAACGGTCAACGGTTGCTTTTTCCATCTTAACCGGAATAGATTCTTTCATCTCTCTTCCGAAGACATTACCAGTAACGTAACCTTCTCTTCTTAATTTCTTTGCTTTGATGTCCATGCTTCTTTTTTCAGCTTTTAAAGTATTCATTTATCTTTTCCTCCAAAAATCTGATGCTTAGCAGCCTTCGCTTTGTGGTTCCAATGCTACAAAGAGGTTTTGTTAAGTAGGTTTCCTTTGTTACAGTTGCATTATAACACCTATCGCAGATTAAGATTCACCAAAAAATCAGTTTTTTTGTCCACATTTTTATGCAGAATTCTACCATTTCATATGTTCGATTGCGCTCTTTTCAATCTCAAGTCCTGCTTTATAATGATCCATGAATACATTAAATCCATCAATCTCTTCTTTCGTAGGCTCAATCGTCTCACCGGATAATTCTTTAAAAATTCTGTTATCCAGGAAGTCTTCCAGCTTTTCTCCGTCTTTTTTATCTGCCAGATATGCAGCCAGAAGTGCGATTCCCCATGCGCCGCCTTCGCTTGCTGTATCCATAACCGTAACCGGTGCTCCTACAGCTGCTGCCAGATATCTCTGTCCGACACCTTTGGTCTTGAAGAATCCGCCATGCCCCATGATCTTTTCTACTTTTACTTTTTCGTCATCCATCAGGATATCCAGTCCCATCTTAACTGCTCCAAGTGAAGTATACAAATTTACCTTCATGAAGTTTGCAAGGTTGAATTTGCTCTCTGCAGTTCTAAGGAATGCTAACCGGCCTTCATTCAGCATGGTAATATTCTCTCCTGAATAATATCCATATGCCAGAAGTCCTCCGCAGTCCGGATCTCCTTCTAAGGATTTGGTATATAATTTCTGGAACAGGTCTCCCGTACTTGCATCCATTCCCATCAGTTTTGCAAACTCACCGAAGATTCCAATCCATGCATTCAGGTCGGATGTACCATTATTTGCATGAGACATTGCACAAGGGAATCCTGTTGGCGTAGTAACCATATCGATCTCACGGTATACTTTGCTAAGCTGTTTTTCCAGAACGATCATGGCAAATGTACTGGTTCCTGCTGATACATTACCTGTTCTTGGTGCTACCGAATTCGTAGCTGTCATTCCGGTTCCGGCATCTCCTTCCGGCGGACACATCATGATACCTGCCTCCAGATTGCCGGTCTCATCTAAGAACGCTGCTCCTTCTTCTGTCAGATAGCCTGCATTCTCACCTGCTGCCAGTACCTTCGGGAAAATATCTTCTAACTTCCAGCTGTAGCCATATGGTTTGATCAGGTTATCGAATTTTTCTTTCATGCCTGCATCGTAATCAATCGTATCCGAATCAATCGGGAACATACCTGCTGCATCACCGACACCGATCACTCTTTCTCCTGTCAGCTTCCAGTGAATATATCCACTCAGTGTTGATACATAATCCAGATTCTCTACATGCTTTTCTCCGTCCAGAATTCTCTGATACAGATGTGCAACCGTCCAGCGGAGCGGAATATTAAAGTTGAATAACTCTGTCAGTTCGTCTGCTGCCTGCTGAGTATTCGTATTTCTCCATGTCTGGAATGGTGCAATCTGTTTTCCATCTTTATCGAGTGCCATGTATCCATGCATCATAGCACTGACTCCAATCGAACCAATCTTCTTAAGTGTAACCCCATATGTATCTTCTACTACTTTTCTAAGGGAACTATAGCAATCACGCACACCTGCATGGATCTCTTCCAGACTGTATGTCCAGATATTATCTATAAATGAGTTCTCCCAGTCATGTATTCCGACTGCAAGTACATTTCCCTGATAGTCGATCAGTACCCCTTTGATTCTTGTTGAGCCAAGCTCGATTCCAAGCGCTGTTTTACCTTCGATAATTAATTCTTTTGCACCCATAAAAGCATTCCTTTCTGACAAAATCATCCAATTTTTGGTTTAATATAAGGAAGCCTGCCAAAAGACAAACTTCCCTATGCATTTTCCATATATTCAGACAGTTATTCCCACTGCCTGTGACCTCTTTTTTCAGATCTTTCGCCTGTGTTCCCTGCTATCCGCAGTTTTCCTCAGACACTCCATAACTTAGAAGCATGTAAATGCTCCGTCAACTACGATATCAGATCCTGTTGTAAATGAACTTGCGTCTCCTGCGAGGTATACGCAGATAGCTTCCAACTCTTCTGGTTTACCCATTCTTCCCATTGGTGCCATCTCATTCCATTTCTCGATAAGTGGAATCAGTGTTGGAGAGTTCAGTGTTAATTCTGTTCCGATGTATCCTGGGCTGATGCTGTTAACACGTACGCCACGTTTTGCCCATTCAATGGCAAGTGATTTTGTAAGCTGGATAACACCTGCTTTTGATGCATTGTATGCACACTGTGGCTGTGGTACGTTTACGATATGTGCTGACATGGAAGCTGTGTTGATGATGGATCCGCCACCATTCTCTAACATATATTTTCCTGCTGCGATATCTGTTAAGAAGATTCCGTTCAGGTTAATATTCATAACTTTTAACCACTGCTCGTATGTCATCTCTTCTGCTGGAGCATTGATACAGATTCCTGCGTTGTTGTGGCAGAAGTCCAGGCCGCCAAGTTCTTCAACAACCTGTTTTACCATTGCGTCAACCTGCTCTTTGTTTGTACAGTCTGTCTGGATTGCGATAACCTTTCTTCCTGTCTTTTCAGCAAGTTCTTTTGCTGTCTTCTTTGCTTCTTCGATGTCAAGGTCTACGATTGCTACGTCAGCTCCTGCCTCTGCAAATGCTGTAGCTGTGCATTTACCAATTCCTCTTGCTGCACCAGTTACGAAACCTTTTTTTCCATCCAGTCTCATTTTTTCAATGATTCCCATTTTTGTTTCCTCACTTTCTTTTTTGTATTTTGGTTAGAAATAATTTTATGTTTTAATTTTATAAAATCGTTTTATTTAATGCATTTACATAATAGCTTCTTTGGGACAAAATTACAAGTCGTAAAACCATACAAGATTGCCTCTTTATTTTTGTATACTTTTTCCAGTACTAATCTACTTTTCATCTGGGCAAATAACTTGTATAATAATTTTATTAAACAATTTTATAAAATATGGGCAGAAAATTTTATAAAATATATACTCTCGGAATCAAATGGGGTGATACGCCATTCTATATGGAAGACGCCGCTGCTATTAAACTCCCAGGTATATAAAAACGCCTATATTATATTTCAGAGAAACGGGTGATTTTATGGAACAATTTTCATTAACAGATATAAAGAAAAAGAATTTGTCAGATGTCTATCATTATATATATCAGAATCCATCCTGTTCCAAGCAGGAGATCGCAACTGCACTTTCGGTAAGTCTCCCTACCGTCTCGCAGCATCTGACAACACTGGAGGGATTACAGCTGATTGAAAAATGTGGCCGTCTATCCTCTTCTGTCGGCCGCCGTGCAACTGCATATCAGGTCATCTCCGATGCACATATCGCGATAGGAATTGAACTGCTTCCGGATAAAGCTAACATCCTCGCAGTGAACCTATATGGGAAGATCATTGCCAAAGAAACGCTTTCTATCACATTTGAGCCAACCGGCCATTATCTTTCAAAATTAAAAGACGCGGTTCAATCCTTTTTGAAAATGAATCATTATAAAGAAGAGACCATTCTTGGAATCGGTCTTGGTGTACAAGGACTCATCTCTCCGGATGGTTCGGAATTTACCTATGGCAAGATCCTTGACTGTACCGGTTTTTCAATCCGGACATTTGCCGATGCATTTTCCGTTCCATGTAGATTCATCCATGATGCTGAATGTGCCTGCAACAGTGAATTGTGGGAAAATCCGGATATCAAAGATGCTACTTATATCTCCCTCAGCTATCATCTGGGGGGCGCCATTATTGTCGACGGCCAGCTTCTCACCGGGCACACCGGAAAAAGTGGCACCTTTGAACATCTGACTCTGGTTCCGGATGGAATTGACTGCTATTGTGGACATAAGGGCTGTGCAGAGTGTTATTGTTCTGCCAATTCACTCCTTACATATTATGATAATCTGGATGACTTTTTCTCTCACAAAGCCGAAAGCGATCCCGTCTGCGTCTCAAAATGGGATGAATACCTGCGACACCTTGCTATCCTGATCAATAACCTGCATATGGTTCTCGAACATACGGTAATTCTTGGCGGTCATGTAACGCCTTACTTTACAGAGGAAGATCTGACATTGATTAAAAAATATGTATCGGAACGTTCCACCTTTGATGACGATACTTCCTATATCATTCAGGGAAAATGTCTGGGGGATACAGTTGGGATTGGTGCCGCATTACCTTTTATCAAAGAATTTATCGATGGAATTTATCTTTTCAGAATTGTTTGACAATTTATATTTTTATATATTTTTTTCAGAAAACCTATTGACATTTTGCCTTTCGTGCGATATTATAATATCAACAAAAGAAAAGGAGGACGGACCACCAATCAGTTAAAACTTTCATTAAAATCTAAAGAAAGAGGTACAGTCCAATGCAGAGGACAAGCTAAACTGAAAAGAGTCTAATAAAGAATAAGGAGGACAAACCACCAGGAACGTAAAATCAACATTCATTATCAAATGAAAAAAAGAAATCGAAGAAAGAAAGAGGTATAGTCCATTGGATGAGATATCATAAAAATCCATCGTATTTAAAAAATTATTAAGTACGGTGGATTTTTTATTGTTTATATTCTGTTTTTCAAACACTCTTTAGCAACGGAAGGAACATTCCTTATTTTGTTAAAATTCAAATTTGCGGATCTCACAGTTTTTAATTCCGAATTTTGCAAATTCTTCATTCGTCATGTCACAAAAATATGACTGGATTGCTCTTGAGATTCCGTTATGCGCTACCAGAAGATATGTCTTCTCATCGGATTCTTTTTTGATATCATCCAGAAGATTATAAATGCGGTGGCATAATTTTAACATCGATTCTCCGCCTTCATATGAATTTACAAAATTCGTCTTGGCTTTCTGGAATTCTTCTCCGTTTCTTGGTGTTCCTTCGTATTTTCCAAAGTTCTGTTCTTTCAGGCGCATCTCTTCCCTCATCGGGATTCCTGTAATCTCAGATACATGTCTGGCTGTCTCTTTTGCACGGATCAGTGGTGAATAGATGATTTCATCAATCTTGATTCCCTGTTCAAGAATTGCCTTTCCAAGTTCTTCAGCCTGCTGATGGCCAAGTTCTGTCAGTTCTATATCGGTAGCACCGCAGATCTTATTCTCTACATTCCATACGGTCTGTCCGTGTCTTGCAAAATAAAAATGTCCCATGAGATAATCCTCCTAAATTTTTAACATGTTATAAATTGTATCATAAAACCATATATCACTCAACGCCTTTTCGAACATACGTTTAACATTTCTCATATTTTTGTAAATATTTACCTATAAACTATTTTCAAAAAATATCTTATAATGCGTCTGAAACATGTTTTCTACAATCTATATACCGCAAAGCAAGGCATGTAGATTGCAGGAATGATTTTTAAGACAGGCTCTAGACTATGTCCGCCAGCACCGGCAGGTGCTTCTTATGTATCCGGCCGGAGAATGCTATATGTGGCAGTTCATAGAATTTCGCATCTTTCGGACAGACCGGACGGTATAATGGATCTGCCACAATGATATCCGCATTCTTTAAAGCCTTCTCCATCTCTTCTTCTCCACGCACCTTTTCATCCCATGGTGCAAGCAGACCTTCTGTCTCCTGAAGCGGGCAGATGACTTTTGCTGCTATTCCATACTTTGATTCTATCGCAGCCGCAAGGGATCCCATAGTCACAGGTTCTCCGATCAGTACCACTTCTTTTTCATTGCTGCACGTTCTTTTCAATCTATGATGATAATATGTTTCCTGTTCTTCCTCAAGATATGCCACCTTGATCTTTTTCTCTAACGCTTCCGTCAGCCGCCCCATAAATCCTTTTATCGGTGTTCCGATCACATACGGAATTCCAAACCGGTCTTTTAATACTTCTGCCGCACGAAGTCCTGTCGAAGATACGACCAGACTAACTTCTGCCTCCGGCGCCCGGTTAAGATCTTCCAGTGTATTCCCCATTGCCCAGACGGATACAACCTTCCATCCCGCGTCTTCCAGCTTCTTCTTCATCGCTTCTACATGCTCCTGCGGTCCAAAGTCCAATGGTGTTACACCAAGAAGATTGACACTTTTTTGTACCTTTATTTTTTGTATATTTCTTTTTTGTATATTTCTTTTTTCTACCTTTCTTTCCTGTAGCGTCTTCTCCTCATTGTCCCCTTTGTTATACTGACATCCGGGCTTCAAATCTTTTATGCTCTCTTTTTCATCCGGTATTCTCTTCGCTATCTCCGCCAGCGCCATTCCTGCTCCATATACATAATCGTGCATCCCATTGGTCGGCACGGAAAATGACGGGATTCCAAGATCCAGTTCCAATATCTCCGCAATTGCAGGAAAATCCGTACCATTCATAAATGGTATCGGCGAACCTGCCAGTGCAATAAACTTTGGCTTTAACTCCCGCGCTGCTTCTTCGATGTCCTGGATCAATTTTTCATCATTCCCCATTACCGCATCAATCTCGGTAAGTCCTGATATGAAGATCATGCTGTCCTGATCGTACCAGCGGATCTCATCGTGCGTGTTATAAGTAGAATTACATCCGGACGGATCATGCATCACAGTCATTCCGCCAAGCTCGTATAGCGCAGAACAGACTCCGGATACATCTGCTGTATAGATTGGTATAATTTTATAACTCTGTCTCATATGCAGCTTTCGCACCCCCATCCTTTCCGGATAATCAGATCTTCCGGTTCTTTTTCTTCCTGCCAGGCTTCTATCATAAGTTCTGCTGTTCTCCGGATGCCGTCATATCCATATAGTCCTGCTCCCTGTACCAGATTAACAAAATGTCTGCTTCCGGTGAACCACGCAGCTTTCTGGCCGATTGCAAGGACATTTTCCTCATTTCTCGGACGCATACGCATCTCTGGCTGGATTGTTGGTTCATATGCAAGATCCGGATATTCTTTTTGCAGCCATTCTGCCACTTCCTTTTCTTCCGGGCTGACTGCGTCCAGATAAATCCTGGTCACATGGAATCCATGTGTGAGCAGTAATTTTGCAAGGCCAAGTGGTCTTGGGTGAAATGTGTGATCGATCATGACCGGTATATCGCCAATTATCTTTCCCGCCTCACACAGCGCAGACTCACATGTTGCGATTTCCTTCTCTATATCCAACATTTTCTGTTCCGTTATGTTCCACAATCCCTTTTGTGAATCTTCTATGATATCTCCCAGCTTCTTAAGCTGCTCCCCGATTTCTTCATAATCAAAGCTTCCCGGAAGATAAAGCCCCTTTCTCCCAATCCTTTCTGCCTGCATCTCCATGCCGTATTTTCCAGGTGGATAGCATGCTATGAATATATTCCCGTCAGAAAGTCGTTCGTAGTCTTTCCATGTTCTGCACTCCGGGAGTTCTCTTAGTTCCATTCCGTTCATCCTTACCAATCGCTTGATATCACTTGTCTCATCCAGTGCAAAGTCACTGCCAAGAAGTGTCACCACATCCGGGTCTGCCTCTTTAACCGGAAGGGGATCATAGATTGCTTTTCTAAGTTTCTGGTCCGGTGTCAGTCCGTGCTTTTGCATAATCGGATCCATATAACACCGGATGAATACAATATCCGGGAATCTCTCTTCCAGTTCTTCATATACACGTTCCATATCGCATCCCAGAAAATGATGCAGACACACGGTAAATAACAGCACCGCCTTCGGTCTTTCATCCAGTTTTTGCAGCACATCTGTAACACCTTCGATTGTGACATCTTCAAGATTGCCATTTAACAGGTTCTCTTCTTCTACGATCACAAAGGAGAATCTGTCTGCTGCATTCATCTCCGCTGCTGTCAGGACAACTCCACGCATACAGTTGTCTGCACAGACATAGACCTGTCTTGCTTCCGGGAGAAGCATGCCAGTGTGTACAATATTCCAGTTGCCATGTGCCGGTGAGTTAAACTCAAGTCCTGATTTTCCCACTCTTTTTAACATCACTTTTCCTCCATGCAGACTTCCATGATTGCATCTGCAAGCTTACGGTACTCTTCTGCCATCTCACTTTCCGGAAAGCTTTCCATCAGAGTCTTTCCCTGTTCCTCTGCTTCTGCTACCAGATCGCTGCGCGAGAGCGTTCCGATTACCTGCGTGTGGAAATCTTCTGCCAGTTCCTGTACCTTTTCTTCTTCTCTCGCTACATTTCTACGGTTTAAAATAATACCTCCAAGAGATGCATATCCGCGGTTTTTAAAATTCTCTACCGCCATTGCGATATTCGCCCCTGCATGGATCGCCATATTTTCCCCGGATGTTATGATAAATACTTTATCTGCGTAACCTTTCCGCATCGGCATCGAAAAACCACCACACACCACATCACCAAGCACATCGTATAACACAACATCGGGCTTATACACCTCATATGCACCCGTTTCTTTCAGCTTTTCAAGCGCTGTGATAATTCCTCTTCCGGCACAGCCAAGTCCCGGTGTCGGTCCGCCTGCTTCCACACAGATGACACCCTGATAACCGGTTCTTACCATGTCCTTAAGCTCCAGTCCCTGCTTCTTCTCCCGGTAAAGATCCAGTACTGTCGTCATCTCTTCTCCATGCCTTAATGCGACCGTCGAATCAGCCTTCGGATCACAGCCGATCTGCATAACCTTAAGGCCTCTTCCAGCCAGAACCGCTGCCACATTGGAAACGGTTGTAGATTTACCGATTCCGCCTTTTCCATATACTGCTATCTTAATCATGCTGCTCCCCTGCTTTCGTAATGATATTCGAATACGCGGTCTTCGTAGACACGCCGCTTAAGCGCCCGATCTTACCGGACAATGTGCTGATCACGTCCTGCGGTGCATCTATTGCGATACTGATGATATTAATCTTTTTCTCTCTGTATGGGATTCCCATCCGTCCGATGATATACTGCCCTGCCTCATGAAGCAGATGATTAAGTGTCTCGATCGCATCCGGATTCTCTACAATAATTGAAATTACTGCTACTCTTGTATCCATATTTTCCTCACCTTCCAGAGTGTGTCAGAAAAAACATTTCTATAATCTGCATGACACACTCTAGCTATCTCTTGTCGTCTGTCTGGAACATGTTTAAAAAAACATTCCTACAATCTATATGACATACTCTAGCAGATTCTTGGAAGCAGCTCTCCTCCTGGCTGTGGTAAGAGTGCCTGCGTTCCAATCTCTGTAAGCATTACAACTTTACCCGGCTGCTCCGCTGTCACTTCACCGATAATAGCAGCTTCTTCCGAATACGGGCATTTCTTTAATGCATCCACGATTCTTTGTGCCTGTTCCTTTGGTGCCATGATCACCAGGCGTCCCTCACATGCAAGGTATAACGGCTCCAGCCCAAGCATACCGCACACACCACGCACTTCCGGTGCTACCGGTATCTTCGATGCGTCCAGACGGATTCCGACCTGGCTCTGTCCGGCGATTTCATACAGTACTGTTCCGACTCCGCCTCTTGTCGCATCACGGATCACGTGCAGGTCGTGTGTTGCATCCATGACCGCCTTCACATTGCCCCAGAGCGGCGCACAGTCACTGGTTACATCTGCTTCGATTCCAAAATCTTCTCTTGCTAATAAAATCGTACATCCATGTCTTCCGATATCGCCGGTTACGATAACCGCATCCCCCGGTTTTGCAAGATTTCCTGCTACTTCTACGCCTTCTGTAACTTCTCCGATTCCGGTCGTTGTGATAAATACGCCGTCAACCTGCCCTTTTCCTGCTACTTTTGTATCTCCTGATACAATTCTGACCCCCGCTTCTTTTGCAGTCTGTTCCATTGCCTCTGCAATCTCTTCCAGTTTTTCCATCGGGAATCCCTCTTCGATTACAAATGCACAGGTCAGATATAATGGTTTTGCCCCCATGCAGGACAGATCATTGACTGTACCGCAGATGGAGAGCTTTCCGATATTTCCGCCCGGATAGAATGCCGGAGATACGATAAAACCATCCGTTGACACCGCCATCTTTCCTGCCGGAGGTGTCAGAACCGCCGCATCATCTGCTGTCAGATCCGGATTTTCAAAATGTGCTTTGAATATCATATCAATCAGCTCTGACGTCTGGCGTCCGCCGGCTCCATGCGCCATCGTCACTGTTTTCCCCATTAACTTTGCCATTCTTTCTTCTTTATCCACATGTTCACTCATTTTGTCCACTTTTCCTTTTATAATTTCATTTTCTGCTTCATTATTTTCACTATATACTTTAGAATGTGTCTGAAAAATCATTGACTTTCTATCCTATACTTCTTCGTCTCTTCCGTACATATAATATGCCGAACAGGCTCCTTCACCCGACACCATACAGGCTCCTACCGGATGCTGCGGCGTACAGACTTTTCCAAATACTTTACAGTCAGATGGTTTACATTTTCCCTGCAATACATCCCCGCAGAGGCATGCCGGATTAGCCCTTCCTTCCATCACCGGGATCTGGTATTTTTTCCTTGCGTCGTACATTTCCCATTCCGGACGTAACTGAAGGCCGGATTTTCCGATGATTCCAAGTCCTCTCCATTCACTGTCACAGGCTTCCATCAGCTCCTGCACCAGTCTCTGCGCTTCTTTGCTTCCTTCTTCCGTCACCACTCTCGGATAACAGTTCACAAAGAATGGTTCTCCCTTTTGAAAATGTGTCAGTGCAACCGCAAGTGCTGTCAACAGTTCTTTTGCCGTGAATCCTGCAACCACTCCGCTTACACCTTCCTGTACCAGTTCTTCGCAAAGCTTCGTCCCTGTAATCGCATTGACATGTCCCGGATACAGGAAAATGTCTGCACTGCCCTTTAATGCTTCATACGCCTGCGGCATCGTCTTATTGGCAATCAGCATCGAATAATTGACAAGTCCGTCTTCTTTTGCTTTCCGTACAGACAGGCAGCCCGCCGGAGTCGTGGTCTCAAAGCCGACGGATAAGAACACCACCTCTTCTTCCGGGTGTTCTTTTGCGTATTTTTCTGCGTCTGCCGGTGAATATACAATGTGTATTTTCCCACCTTCGGATCTTGCATCTGCCAGACTCTTTTTACTTCCCGGGACTCTCACAAGATCACCGAATGTACAGATTGTCACATGCTTTTCCAGTGCAAGATATACTGCCTCATCGATATAACTGACTGGTGTGACACAGACCGGACATCCAGGCCCGGATATCAGTTCCACCTGTGGCGGCAGTAATCTGCGGATTCCCAGACGGAAGATTTCATGCGTATGCGTTCCGCAGACTTCCATGATACGCACTGCAGGGCCGTCGTAGCCTTCTATGATTTCTCTTGCTGTTTTCTTTTTTTGTTCACTCATTATAATAATTTCTCCATCAACTGATCCGTCTCACTGTCATCCTCATCTGTGATCTTCGCAATCGCGATTCCCGCATGCACCATGACATAATCTCCCGGTTCCAGATCTTCTAATAATTCTGAAGATACCTCTCTTTTTGCTCCTCCTGCATCTACAACAGCTGTACCGTCACTGATACGGACAACCTTTGCTGATAATCCTACACACATATTTATCTCCTCCTGATATACTGCATCGCATACGCTGCCTGACCTAACGCAATTCCACCGTCGTTTGGCGGGATCAGGTGATGTCTTAATACCTTGAATCCTTCTCTTTCCAGTCCTTCTTCCACTAATTTTAATAACAGACGGTTCTGGAATACACCACCGCTTAATGCCACACAGCTGCATTTTGTTTTTTCTCTTGTATGTTTACACCCTTCGGTCACAAGCTCTGCCAGTTTTTTATGGAAAATGTAAGCAAGCTCTTTTGTATCTGTATCTTCCAGTTTTTTCTTTGTCAGATACGCTATCAGATCTCCGGTATTCATCGTCCATATTTGACAATCCATTCCACTTGCAGCCAACGTGCTCTCATTTACTACATTATTATCTATATGAATACTATCTGCATCATTATTTTCTGCCATGCTTTCCCTGCCGCAAATGTACATTTCCTCATAAGCTTCTGCAGCGAACTCAAGCGCCATCGATGCCTCTCCTTCAAATGTTGACTTCTTGCGGATTCCCAGAATTGCACTGACCGCATCAAATAATCTTCCTGCACTGGTTGATGTCACAGCATTTAACTTCTTATCTGCCATCGTAAGTAATACTTTGCATTCTGCCTCGCTGCAAAGGTCCAGATTTCTTACAATCTCCATCGTCTTTCTTTTGTCCCGTACCAGCTGATAGATAAGCGGTACTGCAATTCGCCAGCCTTCTTTTGCAGACAGGTCTCCGCCGATCTGAAGAAACGGCTGTATACTTCCCACCCGTTCAAATGTCTCATAATCAGCAAAAAGTATTTCACCGCCCCAGATGGTTCCATCTGTTCCATATCCGGTTCCGTCAAATGCCACACCGATGACTGGCTCTTTCCAGTCATTTTCTGCCATGCATGACAGGATATGTGCATAATGATGCTGGATCTTGATCACCGGAAGCCCCAGTTCTTCCGCCACTACTGTGGAATTATACTTTGGATGCAAATCGCATGCTGCGACCTCCGGTTCTACTTCCAGAAGTGTCTGGAATCTGCGGATCGTTTCTTTTAATGCTTCCACTGTACGCAGATCCTCAAGGTCTCCGACATACGGTGACGAGTAGAATCTTCCATCTACCCCGATACAGAATGTATTCTTAAGCTCCCCGCCAACTGCCAGCACCTGGCCTTTCCATGGCATAGATACCATCGAAGGAAGCGGCGCATAACCTCTGGAACGGCGGATCATGTACGGCTCTCCCTTATAAAAATCCATCACCGAATCATCCGCCCGGATCCGTATCTTCCTGTCGTGCGAAAGAATCAGGTCACACAGATGCGACAGCTCTTCTACCGCATCCTTATCATCCCTGCAGATTGGTGCGCCCGATATATTGCCGCTTGTCATCACCAGAAAATCCGGCATCTCTATGCCATCGTCATAGTCAAAAAGTAATAATTGAACCGGTGCATAAGGAAGCATTACACCAACTTTCGGATTCCCCGGAGCAACAGAGGCACATAGACTTTGCACGTCTTTCTCTCTCTTTGTCAGTAACAAAATCGGCTTCTGGTGTCCATCCAGAACCGCTTCCTGTTCTTCGTTTACCAGGCATTCTTTTTTCACCACTTCAGCGTTTCTGGCCATCACCGCAAATGGTTTTGCCGGACGTTTCTTTAATGTACGAAGTCTTCCTACTGCCGCTTCATTCGTCGCATCACAGCACAGATGGAATCCACCGATTCCCTTAATTGCTACGATTCCGCCGTTCTTAATTGTCTGTCTGACTTTTGTGATTGCCTCTCTTCTGCGTTCTTTTCTTCCGATCAGATACACTTCCGGTCCGCACGCATTACAGCAGACCGGCTGTGCATCATAACGTCTGGTAGCCGGGTCTTCATATTCTTCTGCACATTCCGGACACATCGGGAATTCTTTCATACTGGTCCTCACCCTGTCATATGGAAGAGCATCCAGGATTGTAAGTCTCGGTCCGCAGCAGGTACAGTTGATAAATGGATGCAGGTACCGCCGGTCTTCCGGGTCATACATCTCTTTTTTACATTCATCACAGATTGCGATATCCGGGGAGACAAAGATTTCCCCTTTGGTCTTTTCGCTTTCTATGATCTGAAAATCCTTATAAACAACGATTTTCTTCTTTATCACATTTTCTGCTGCTTTATTATCATCCATTTCAGGAATATTTTTTTCACGACCATTTTCTTCACAACGCTCCCCAGTACCGGCTTCTTTTAGATCTTCTACATTAATCTTCAATATAGCCGCACGTTTGGGCGGCTTTTTTTCAAGACGTTCCAGAAAATCTTTTACACATTTTTCTTCGCCCTGGGCAAAGATTTCCACATATGGCCCTTTGTTACACACACTTCCGGTGATTCCTGCAGTGGCTGCATGGCGGCTCACCGTCGGGCGGAACCCCACGCCCTGTACGATGCCATATACACGGATTCTTTTCGTAACCATTTGGATTCTTATTCCCTCCTCTGTTCTTTTCATGTATTTCTTCAACTCTTCCAAAACAACTCTTTCAGACTTTCGAAAATACATTTTCTATCTCTTTTTCTCTGCCACTTTCTCTTCACAGACACTTTCATGCTTGTTCAGCTTTCCAGATACGGCAAAATGTGTCAGTGGAATAAATGTTCCTTCATATTCCGGTATCATCTTTTCCATACATGGATCTGCGAAAATCATATCATAGTTTTCCTTTTCCACAAGATTTATAAAGTCCTCTTCTTCTTTTAAGCTGATCGTCTCTTTTATCTGCAGATTTTCATGCTCTCCGACTCCGGTTCTTTCACATTCTTTTTTGATCATGAACCAGGTAGCTGTTGTAATGTCAGCTGTTCTTTCTGCCTGCGCTTTTCCCCCGGCATCCGGAAATGCTTCTATTCTTCGAACGATTTCTTCTCTCACAGCTCCTGCGATCACCTGCTGCTGTACGATCAGTATTTTCTTTCCGTTATATTCCAACTCCGGCACAAGTTCTGCAGCCAATGGATAAGTAACCTCATACGGTGTTCCAAACTTCTTTTCCAGATACTGTGCGGCTTTTAATGCTGCAGGAGATACGACGATATTCTTCACTACCGATCCGGCTCTTTGCACTTCTTTCAGGCCATCTCCCATGCCATAACAGACGGCACGTATTCCCTGTTCTTTATAAAGCTTTCTGATCTTATCTGCTGCATTTAAGTCACTCACATCCTGTGGTGTCATTCCAATGATTCCGATACGCTTTTCTTCTATATCTTCCGAAACATTCCGGATGTCTGTTTTTTCATCTGCTGCATCCTGATGATCTGTTTCTTTCTCTTCTGTTTCCAGATCATTTTTCTCACTGCTTACAGCATCTGCAAACTTCTGAAACAGTGCAAGATATGCCTTTTCTTCTCCCTTGTCATACAGTTCCATTCCATCCGTGTTCACCGTCAGAACCGGAAGATCCGTCTTCTTCTGAAGCATGCGGTCCAGTGCCCGGTAATCCGTCCCGATCACTGCCGGAACCGGGGTTCCGATCACTGCTGCAAATGTGACATCCAGCTTCTCACAAGCATCTGCAAGTTTTGCTACCAGTCTGTCATCTCTTCCAAGAATCGCATCCATATCACGAAGTCCCGCGCTGAATACCGCACTTCGCATCTCAAACCATCTCGGTTCATCAAATCCACATACATTACCGGTACAGCCTCCTGCATCACAGATGACCAGCATCCCGCCAAGTTCATATAACACCGACACTGCTCCCGACTGATCCGGTGCAAATGGTGTCAGATATTTTCTTAATCCTTTCATCTTCTACACCTCCAGTAACGCTTCAAACAGCTTCTTCACGCCCGTATATCCGTATGGCTGTACTTCTTCATTCCACATCACATTTGCAGCCTCCGGATGATAATAACAGGCATCCTTGCCAATCGTAATATTTACTCCGCTTTCTGATGGATCATAGTAAAGCATCGTCGGTTCCATATTGGAATATACTCTCGTTCCGGGACTTAGTTCCGACAACGTCTTTAAGTAAATAAAATTCTCTGCTGTCAGTGTTCCGTATATTTCCGCCACCCGGAAGCCATATTTTACCAGTGCAAGTGCAAGCTCGAACGGATCACCATTCATACATTCTCCAATAGCAAATACCGCATCCGGCTTTTTACTGCGCATCTGCTCCACCGCCCCCAGTGCCTGCTCTTTTGCATTCTCATCTGCAAATGGAATCCCAAGTACAGATCCCAGCGCCTGATACTGCTTTTCGATCTTATCAATCTGATACAGACGTCTGAGCTCAATAAACGGAATTTTGAGCTTATCGTGAAAATCCTCCGCTGCAAATCTCGCTTCCGGATGAAGCACCAGATTAAAGTTCGCCTCAGACATCGTCTGGTACTCTTCATAATCTCTGCATCTGGATATCTCATGCACGGTCTTTACGCCTGCCCGTTCTAACATTCCATATAACTCACAGTCATCCATAAGCGGTGAGAAAAATCCAAGGAGATTTACAACATTTCCCTTTTTCTTCTTTGGTTCCAAAAGTGAATATAATGACTGACGTACGTGTACCATTGGCGGTTTTCTTCCTTCTCTCGTCAATGCATACATGTAACACGGTCTGACCGGAAGTCCTGCTTTTTCTTCTGCTTTTCTGCAAATCCGTTCCATGTCTGTTCCAAGAAGTGCATCCACACAGGTAATGCAGATCATTACAACGGATGGCTTTTTCTTCAGGCTGTTACAGATTTCCTTTACTGCTTCCGGTACCTTTTTCAGATGCCTTCCTGTTACAATATCTGTCTCATCCATCGTAAGATAAAAGAAGCGGTCTTCATACTGCGGCATGGAACTGATCATGGACGTATTACGTCCGCAGCATCCCGGTGCCACAATTAACATAACCGAATCCGGGATTGCAAGTCCTGCTCTTTTTACTCCGAATCCTTCCGCTCCAGGCGAGTTAAATGCAAGCGTCGCCGGAGAGCTGTAGATCAGATGTGTATTCGAGCGGAACTGCTCCGGAATATCATCTCTTCCCCGTTTTTGTAATTCTTCTACTGTACAATAGTAGGCTTTCCCTCTCATACCTGCTCCTCGTCTTTCCATAATATTTCCGCCAGATCATAAAAACGTCTGCTGATCTCTGATTCCGGATCTCCCTCGATCACTGTCTTTCCCTGATCTTCATAACGGATGATTTCATCGCTTCTAGGGATTTCTCCAACAATATCAAATCCCCGCTCTTTTGCAAAATTTTGCACTTTTTCCGTCTCATTTTCGACATTTCTGTGATTCAATACGATGCCAAAAACCCTCGCATAACTTCTATCCTCAAAGTTCTGTACTGCTTTAGAAATGTTATCGGCTGCGTACAGTGCCATCTTTTCCCCGGATGTCACGATCAGAACCTTCTCTGCATAATCCTCTCTGATCGGCGCTGCAAATCCGCCACAGACTACATCCCCGAGTACATCATAAAGCACCACATCCGGCTTATATGTCTCGAATAATTTCAGATCCTCCAGAAGCTGAAATGTAGCGATAATTCCCCTGCCGGCACATCCAAGTCCCGGTGTCGGTCCCCCGGTCTCGATGCATAATACATTTCCAAATCCTTCTTTTGCGATATCTTCTAACCGCTCCGGTTCTTCGTCTTCTTCTCTCATATAGTTCATCACCGGTCTGAGCGGCTCACCTCCGAGAAGATTCATCGTCGAATCCGCTTTTGGATCACAGCCGATCTGGATTACTTTTTTCCCCATTGTGGCAAATGCTGCCGCCAGATTCGATGTGACGGTGGATTTCCCGATTCCACCTTTTCCGTATATTGCTACTTTTAACATCTGTCAATTCCTCCTAAACGTTTTGCATATGATGTTCCCGGATTGCTGCGTAATTTCCAAATGATTTTTCAGACACACTCCAAAGCGATTTACATCATATATTCTGATACAAAAAAAGATACACAAAATGGCTCCTCTTTCCCCGTTAGAAATCGCCTGATTTTGCATATCATACTTTCATATAACCTGTTATTGATTGCTTTTTTATAAAACGAATTCATAACTATTCCTGCTTGGAACTTACCTTGCAGTCAGAGTCATTCTCTCCGGCATCCCTGCCTTTTCTATTCTGATTATCTACAGTGCTTATCCGCACTTTTTCTTCTTTGTTACATCTGGATAGATCCTGATCACTCCGTCTGTGTTAATAAGTTTATTATACTCTTTTACCAAGTAGTCAGTCAACGCGAACTGTCCCGGATTCCGGTTGACTTTTTTATATATTTCTCTCATAATAAGCTCATACCCCTATATGTACTTTCCAAAGCATTTTTACCTAATAAAAGCAGTCATTTTCACGTAATGAAGCAAAATTCTGCTTCCCGATACTGATTACTTTTCCCATGATGATCTTCCTCACTTTCTTTTTTACTATTTTACATTTTATGATACACGGATTGCTTCGCATTCATACAAACATAAAACGCATGATCTTTTGACCCTTGTATCATTTTATACTTGTGCATCAAAAAAGAGTCGTTGCTCTATGAATTCTCATCCATAAAAGCAACAACTCTTCTCTACCTCTTCTCTACCTCTTCTCTACCTCTTCACGCCTTTCCGATACACAATATAAGAAATGACCGCAGTCACCGCTTCCGTAATCCAGAACGCATGCCACACCCCGACTGCGCCCATAAAACGGCTTACAATAAATGCCACCGGAATAATGACTACCACATATCTGCACAAAGAAATGATCAATGAATGCACACCTTTTCCAAGACCTTCTAACGCACCGCTACAGATAACAGATACCGACGAAACGATGAATCCAAGACTGATCACTCTAAGTGCTGTCATTCCTGCCTGCACAGTCGCTTCACTTGAAGAAAACAGTCCCATCAGCTGTCCAGGAATTGCCAGACAGATTGCTGTTCCTGCTGCCATCATTACAAGTACAAGGATCAAACCATCCTGGAAGATCTTATGCACACGCTTATACTCTCCTGCCCCATAATTATACCCGAGAAGAGGACGCATTCCCTGCACAATTCCATTTGCCGGAAGATACAGGAATGTCTGAAGCTTATAATATACACCAAGAACGAATACATAGACTTCCCCATAGCCTGTAAGTATTACATTCAATACTGAGATCAGAAGTGACGGAAGTGCCAGATTCAAGCTCGCTGGAATCCCGATCACATATAGCTTTTTCCATAATCCAAGATCCACTTTCAGATATTTTTTTCTGTATTTTACCGGTAACGGTCTTACAATATAAAATATCAGATACAGAAGCGCTCCTGCTGCCTGTCCGATACCTGTTGCAAGTGCTGCTCCTTCAATCCCCATCTTCGGAAATGGTCCAAGTCCGAAGATCAGAACCGGATCCAGAATAATATTAATGACTGCGCCGGACATCATGCATGTCATCGATTCCACCATACGCCCCACTGCCTGGAACGTCTTTTCAAATACCAGCTGCCAGGATAACGCAGTGGCAAATAAAAATGCGATTCTGGAATAACGTACACCATAGTCTATAATCTGTTCATTTGCCGTAAACATGTGAAGAAACGGTCGCATTACCGTAATTCCAAGAATCATAAATCCAACTCCGTGAATCGTTCCAAGAAGCATTCCCTGCGTTGCCGCCCTGTCTGCCGTCTTATGATCCTGCGCCCCAAGATAAAATGATATCACTGCGTTGATACCAATTCCAAATCCGATCATGACAGCATTGATCAGATTCTGCACCGGATACACCAGTGATAACGCTGTCATAGCATCTTCACTGATCTTAGCGATAAAGAAGCTGTCCACAATATTATAAAGTGAACTGACCATCATAGAAAGCACCATTGGCAGCGCCATTGACAAAATCAGTTTTAAAACCGGCTTTTCTTTCATATATGTCTGATCCATATATATTCCCCTTTCTTTTTCCTCTGTAAATGTTGTGGTCAAAATTTACCTATTCTACTGCTGATTTTCTTTTTCTCTATGCTTTATTTCTGTCGTTTTTGCAACAAAAAACCACATGGTCACTATTACAGGTAACCATGTGGCGAAAAATAGATTGCTCTAGAAAAATCCACATTTATTTTAGGGATATATTATAGCATTGTCTTTCCATGAATGTCAATCGCTAATTGGGGGAAAATATTTCTCCATACTTCAAAAAATATTTCTTTTTACCACCTTAGGCATTTTTAATTTTATTCTCCGAGAAAATATTTTCCATATGCATCTGCTGCCTTGATTGCAGCGCATACGGTCTCTGGTGTTACTTCAAATGGCATATTGTGAAGTGTGTCGTTCTCTGCACAGGCTGCTGTTGCAACTGCCATCAGTTTTTCATCTGTAACTTCTGTGATACCAAGTTCTTTTAATGTCACAGGCAGTCCCAGTTCGATACACCAGTCGATGATATCCTCCAGTTCTTCTGCCGGAATATTCTCAAGAACCAGCTGTGTGATCGTTCCGAATGCAACTTTCTCACCATGGTACATATGATGGCACTCATCCAGTACGGTAAATCCATTATGTATTGCATGTGCTCCTGCAAGTCCACCGCTCTCGAATCCGATACCGCTAAGTAAGGTATTTGCCTCGATGACTTTTTCCACTGCCGGTGTACATGCACCTGCTTCCAGCGCAAGTTTTGCCTTTACACCTTCTGCCATCAACGTATCAAAGCACAGTTTTGCAAGTGCGATTGCTGCCTGTGTAACCTGTCCTCCGGCACAGGTCGTTGCCCCACTTGCCTGACAGGCTCTTGCTTCAAAATATGTTGCCAGCGCATCACCCATTCCGGAAACGGTAAGTCTTACCGGTGATTTTGCAATAATCTCTGTATCCATCAGAACCATATTCGGGTTAGCCGGAAGGAATAAATATTCTTCGAATACTCCATCATCTGTATAAATAACTGACAGTGCGCTGCATGGTGCATCTGTAGATGCAATCGTCGGGCAGATCAGAACCGGTGCTTCTTTATAATAAGCAACTGCTTTCGCTGTATCCAGAATCTTACCACCACCGATACCAATCACGACATCACAGCTTTTTTCATTCATGATATCCACCAGACGGTTGATCTCGTTCTTGCTGCATTCTCTGTTGAAATACTCATATACCGGTGTGATCTCGTAGCCTTCAAATCCAGTATTTACAACGTCTCCGATACGTTTATATCCGGATTCTGTGATCAGTACAAGTGCTTTTTTTCCATACTTCTGGGCGTATTCCCCAAGCTTTTTCATCTCGCCTGCACCTTGTACATATTTACTTGGACTACATAAAATTTTTGCCATGATATTTACCTCCTGTAATCTTCATATTTCGTTGTGTTATTTTATTAACAATTTAGCTTTATTGTATGCTTTTGATACTATTGTGTCAATAAAATTGAGGTAAATATTATGGTAAAATTATCGCAATCTCTATATCACAATCCCATTGCAATGATCAATCTCATGCTGAATAATCTGCGCTGTCCACCCTGTATATTTCTGGCGCTGCTTTTTCCAGTTCATATCCTGATATTCCACTTCTATTTCCTGATATCTGGTACATTTTCTCACACCAGTCAAAGACAGACATCCTTCTTCTGTCTCATATTTTCCGGATCTTTTTACAATCTTTGGATTGAACATTGCTACATTCATGAATCCCATATTGACAGCAATGATACATTTTTTTACCCCAATCATATTAGCTGCCATACCAACACAGCCTTCTTCATGCGCTTTCAATGTGTCCAGAAGATCTATTGCTATCTGCTTATCGGATTCAGTTGCCGGTTCTGATTTTTGATTTAGAAAGAATATGTCTTTCATAATTGGTCTTATCATTATTTTTTCACCCTCATCTTTTATATTCATAATAAATCTGCATTTTGGAAAACTTGAGCAACCGTAAATTTCCCATAACTCTTTTCCTTTAGTAAATGTATTCTGTCGTAATTTTACCATTTGTGTTCTTGTATTTCAATTGTTGAAGCACCTTGCCAGCAATTCCTAAAATGAATTTTCCAACGCTTTCTAACTATACTATTCACATTTATTAACAATTTCTTCGAAATTTGATCACTGTTTCATCACAATTTGCTTCTATACTAGGAATTGTTCAAAGGAACAAACAAATTAAATCTTTTTCATAACTTTTTTCCTCAGGACTGCACTCCTCCCTAACAATGCAGTCCTATTTTAATGCAATCATTATAGATACGATAAAAGGACATTTATGCATAACTTTTACTTTAACATAAATGTCCTTTTCTATATTTCCGATTCTAAACAGAATCCTTATAATTATCATTTATCCTTATGATTTTCAAACGATATCTTTGCATTCTTCATCCACAATTATGAAATAAATTTCTTAAAAAATGCACACTCATCATCATTACAAACTTCCGCCATCTCAAGTCGCATATCGCAATGAAATACATGTCCAAGCGGTCTTTCGTTCCATTTATAAAATCTATAGCATGTTGTTACATTACATTCTGTCAGACGTTGTACCAACTGTGGTGCCTCATCCCGCAGGAAATCACCTTCTGCTGTCATAACAAATGTCGGAGGATAATTCTCTGTCATATGTAATACCGGTGACATCAGCCACTTTTCTTTCTCTGTTCCATGTCCTGGGAGATAATCCTTCATTAATTCACTCGTTTCTTCTCCCTCTGTGATTGTGATACTTGCCAGTCCACAATTCAAAGCAATTGCCTTCAGAGTAAAGCCATCAGGTACTTTAAACATATACTCTTTCGCATATTCTGGATTCGTACAAATTGCTGCATATAAACTAAGTCCTTGCGCACCTGCCGAATCTCCTACCATAAAAACATTCTCTGTATCAAGGTCATATTCTCCCGCATGTTCCATCACCCAGGTTACTACCCTGTTCGTATCTTCCAACGGTGCCGGATACTGATATTCTGGTGCCAGCCGGTAAGTATAATTGACAACTGCAAATCCTCTTTTTACAAGACTCATACAATAGTACTGATAGCGTTCTTTGTCACCATATACCCATCCACCTCCGTGAAAGCTGATAATAACCGGAAGCTTCTGTCCTTTTGTATCCTTTGGTCTATAGACATCCAATACCTGCCACTTAGAATCATCTCCATAACAGATATCGGCAAATCTTTACAGTACTTCAGAAAAAACTCATATTCCCAAAGTATCGTGATCAGCTCTACCTTTTCTTTTTTCCCTGTATCTCTTCCCGAATGAATCACACCACTATTAATAATACATAATTCCCCTGCTTCGACGATTCTTTTCTGTCCATCAATTACAAATTCTACATTTCCCCTCAGCACAAGATTAATCTCTATATGCCTGTGCCAGTGCGGAGAGACATACGTATCCTCACTTGGTAAATTCTGCAAAAGAATCTGTGCCGGGATTCTCAGGTCATGCAGTACCTCTTCCATTCTATAATTATCTAAAACCGCCATCTTATTCTCTTTCCTTCGAATGCATCTTCATATAACCATACAATTCCTGATGCAGCTGCCGGAACCGGTCCGGTGAATTCATGACATATTTATACAACAAGCGGTGTCCCAGTTCACTTTGATAAGTTCTGCTCAATAGATTTGCCAGCATACCTGTCGGCATACTTTTGATCACATATAACTTACTTGGACATAGCATCCGTTTTTCATCAATCCAACGCAGATTTTTCTTGATACGTACAGCCGTCAGTGTCATCCATTTTTCATCTGCACATATTCTCTCCGGACATTTACTCAGACGATACGCATCTGCCATCGGCACAATCACACCTAAATGAGATACCTGCCAGTGATGCATCTCAGGCACAATCTGATATGGGATGTGACTTCTTTTAAATATGTAAGCCAGCACGTCCTGTCTGTTACTTCTTCTTCCTCCAATTTCCCCAAATGTAGTTGGAAGAATTGTCCTTGGCAACAGCTGTGCATCCAGGATTCCACCTTCCATACATCCACTCACTCCCGGGAAGGCAGGAAGAATCCTGCCTTTTCCGCAGATCTTCTCCCATTTACGGTATGGCTGTAATGTATTTGCCATCATTACAATATTCGGACTTGTATTCTCTTTTAATTCTTCCAGTGCTGCCTCTACCTGCTTTTCACCCACTGTCAGGAACACAAACTGGTATCTGTCGTCTGGTTTTATCTCGCCGATTGCATTTACTTCTACCTTATGCGCTCCGGTCTTACCCCTGTACCATAAGCCGTGTTCCTGTAATTCTTTTAGTCGTTGTCCCTTGGCATACATCGTTACATCCATTCCTGCTTTGGCGAATTTGGATGCGTAGAGACTTCCGATGACGCCTGCGCCGTAGATTAGGATTCGCATGTTGTTTTCTCCTTGTATGTTACTGTTTATCTATTACTTCATCTGAATCTTCTGCATCAATGCTTCTTGAAGCACCTGTGAGAAGTTAAGTCCCATCGCTGTAGCCGATTCGTTCAGCCATTCAGGAATGGTAAGCGTTTTCTTAACAGCTTTCGAACTATTTTTTTTCAAATACGCAAGCAAATCAAATTCTAAAACTACAAGAATCCCTTCATCCACTTTGATTTCACTGATATCTGTTGGTTCTGGAATTTCTTGTTTTTCATCTCGCCTGCTTGTGATTGCAAGTCCTAATGCATCAATGGCATTTTCATAAGCCTGCTGCATATCATCCCCGTCCGAAAAGCATTCTGGAAAATCCGGGAAAGAAATCCAAAATCCACCATCTTCTTTATGAAAAATTGCCGGGTAAAATAATCTGTTCATATGTGATACCTCCATAATATTATTTTGTGGCAGGTAGGACTATTTTAGTCCCGCTTGTTTTAATATTGCCTGTTCCAAGCCCTTTTTCAAATCTTTGGAGTGATAAGGAACGATTACTGTTCTATCAGTTTTTGAATTCATCAATTTGACATGTGAACCATTCTGACTGACTATGATGAAACCATTTTTCTTAAGAAGCTTAATCATCTCTTTTGGTGTTAGTGGCATCTTTTGTATCTCCTTTCCTTACCACGATTATATTGTAACACGTACAAACACGTGTTTCAATGTAGAAAATATGTATACACACGTGCTACTTTAAGAATAATATTTCTATGATTCCTAATTTTTTCTGTAAATAACAGCAAGTATATCATAAAGGGAAATATCTTTAAAACGTAATTACATACATCTCATGTTACTGTTTATCAGAATGCCATATCCTATCCTCTGTGTTAAACTCAATTTCAATACATCTCATGTTACTGTTTATCTATTTGCATCCGGGATTTTTTCAATATCAATAAAATTTCAATACATCTCATGTTACTGTTTATCACCTTATAATGGATATATAGCAGAGTTACATAAAGGATTTCAATACATCTCATGTTATTGTTTATCAACGAAAAGCTTCAAGTATCTGGGGATATCATGGATTTCAATACATCTCATGTTACTGTTTATCTCCAAGAATAGAGCCAATGAAACGATTTGCTTATTCATTTCAATACATCTCATGTTACTGTTTATCTTAACGCGAATGACATTTCCTCCTTTATAACGGAATTTCAATACATCTCATGTTACTGTTTATCCCATGTATTCTATGGTGGCGGACTAAGACAAATAAGATTTCAATACATCTCATGTTACTGTTTATCGATGAAGGAAAAAGGGATGTAGTAATCTGTTTGAAATTTCAATACATCTCATGTTACTGTTTATCTATGTAGCGGAAGGACGACCGTGCTTTTTATATCATTTCAATACATCTCATGTTACTGTTTATCATCTTTCTTCCAGAATTCCAATGCGCTCCTGGCTCATTTCAATACATCTCATGTTACTGTTTATCTTTCTCATATTCATTAGACTTCTATTTCCTCCCAATATTTCAATACATCTCATGTTACTGTTTATCACAGGGCTGACATACAAAGAAGTCAAGGTGTTCATATTTCAATACATCTCATGTTACTGTTTATCTGTTCTGTCCAGTGGATCCAGCCATCTTTCCATCATTTCAATACATCTCATGTTACTGTTTATCCTGTTCAGTGCGTTCTGATAGCTCTTGTACCACGGCATTTCAATACATCTCATGTTACTGTTTATCATTATGGAAACAGAGAACTGTAGGAGGTACTGAAAATTTCAATACATCTCATGTTACTGTTTATCGTCATCTGGTCTGCTGTTGTTGGATTTTCTACCGCATTTCAATACATCTCATGTTACTGTTTATCGGTAATGAACCAGAAAGGAGGAATAGGCAAAACGAATTTCAATACATCTCATGTTACTGTTTATCGTGGATTGGAGAATTGGACAGAAAAATCTATAAGATTTCAATACATCTCATGTTACTGTTTATCTAAAAAGACTGGAATCAGTAAATCACTTTTGCATCATTTCAATACATCTCATGTTACTGTTTATCCAGGCGATGAAGATCTATCCGTCGATGCGGAATAAATTTCAATACATCTCATGTTACTGTTTATCATAGACCCGTTTACTGTTATGCAGAATATGTACAATTTCAATACATCTCATGTTACTGTTTATCATAACAGAGAATGAGACATACCAAACAGAAGGGATATTTCAATACATCTCATGTTACTGTTTATCACTTTGGCACACCAGATCTCATGCTTTTATACAGATTTCAATACATCTCATGTTACTGTTTATCTATTCTGTGGATAACCGCCACCATAGTTATTTGAATTTCAATACATCTCATGTTACTGTTTATCTGTTTTTCACCGCTCTGAGTATATTCTATTACTGTCATTTCAATACATCTCATGTTACTGTTTATCTTCTAAGCCCAAGTCTGGACAGCTCTGACTTTTTAAATTTCAATACATCTCATGTTACTGTTTATCGAGACTCTTGGAGTATTTTCAACCATCAGATTTGCATTTCAATACATCTCATGTTACTGTTTATCAATCCTTATGCAAATGCGATTGATAAGGAATCTCCGTATTTCAATACATCTCATGTTACTGTTTATCTAACGGTTTTCCGCCGTTTTCTATTTTTCTGTTTCCCACAAATCCCTTATATCTAAGGTTTTTCAGTTTTTTACCAAGCATATTGCTTGAATCATTTTTGTACTCTATAATTACATATATTTCTTTAATTTTCAAGCTTTTCTAACGATTTCTAGCAAAATACGGCTGGTAAAATGCCAATATATTATATTATCAAATTTTCTCCTGTTGTTTCTCCTCCATTTCCCAATATTTCTTCTCCGAATACATTATCATTCATTAATTTTATGATACACACAAAATCTTCTTCCTGATCAATTACTCTATTTAATTCTTTACGCAATTCAATAAATCTTGATGGAGTCATCTCTCCTCGAAAAACTGATTTCTGAAAGTGAGATAAATATTTCTTACATACCTTAAATACTTTTTGTACTCTTTTTTCTCCTACATCATAAAATAAAAATGCATAATTATAATTTATCTGTTTTTTATTTTTCATTACATCCCTTCTTTCAATGAAAATGGAACAAATTCTTTTCCTTCCAAAATATTTTTGATCAACTTATAACAATCTAATTTTATCGCCGTCCGATAAGAAACTTTCCTTTTTAATTTCGGATGTAAAAATACACTCTCTAGTCGTGCTTCAAAAGCTTCTATAAATATTTTTCTCCCATCTTCATTTAAAATACAATAGTTTACATTTTTTTCAAAATGTTTTTCAACCTGTAATCTTCTATTATTTACCAAATCAAAAATTGTTCGAAACACAATTACTGGTTTAAAAACTTCACTTATATCCAAGCTTAATGAAAATCGTCCTTCTGAAGGTTCATGTAAAAAGCTAATCCTTTGATCCAAATGTGTTTGATATATCGCTGATATTGTTTTTGTATACAATAGCGTATTACCAAATGATATCAATGCATTAATTGGATTATCCGGCGGCCGTTTTACACGTTTATTCATAACAAAATCTTCTGGCAAAAAATATTTAAAATCACCATAAAATCTTAACCACACTTCACCTTCATAAGCCAGCAACTCTTTTATGTTTTTTGACTGTTCTACCTGTATCAAAAAAATCTTTTTTATCCAATCTATTGTTTCTTTCACTTCTTTTTTATCATGTTTGTAATAATGATATAAGACTTCATAAATATTTAATCCTATTCCTTTAACTATTGCTCGTGCAATATCCAACCTGTCATTCTGATATTTTTCAACCTGTTTTACAATTAGTTTTCCACTTAGATAATGATCCCTCGGATAATATGTTCCACTATAACCACCATAATAATTAAAAAAATGTATAATAATATTATTTTGTGACAAAAAATCCAGCAGTTTTGTATTCATACTTACTTCGTTACAGCAATATATCTCTTTCGTATTTTCAACTGGAATATATACGTTTCGTCCATCCTTACGAAAACATAACGAGTTATCTTTTCTGGTTAATTCACCCATTGACATAATATATCTTGTACTTCCCATCCTTTACCTCCCAGCTTCAGACATAACAATATTCATAATAAGCACACTTTTTGCAGGTACTTTTCTTTATACACGCTGGAGGCTTATCCTCATTCAACAGCTTGATAATTTCTTCCATATGTATTTTTAGCCTCCTCTCTGTTTCATCAGTCAACTCTACAATAAGTGTTTTCTTATCTTTTTTATTTTTTTCCACAAATTCAAGCTTTCCTTTACGAATTATCCCCTTAGATTTCAAAAGACTTAGATAAAATAACAACTGCCATTTTGATGCTTCCATATCTGCATCAGACTTTTTTACTTCTGTCAAATATTCTTTCGTTAATTTATCAAGCCGAATATTATCAATGGCAATTTCTGTATTTTCTTTTCCCTCTGCTTTTTCCTCATGAATCGCTTTCCCTATTTTTACTTCCTCACTATTATCCTCCAGATTCAGGCGGTTACCATGAAGATAACACTGTCGTTTACAATGAAAGTAATAATTTATTAAAGTACCATTTATACGCATTTCCGCTTTCCCCCCTTCTTCTATATAAATAAGTCAGTATTATCTTCAAATAATTCTTTCATCAACACTCCATTTTCATCAAAATATCGTTCTCCATTTTCGATGAAAAATATTTCTCCAATTTGTTCATCTTCTTGTAATTTGACCCGATTACTGAATTGATATATAAATCCATTCATCTGACTTCGAATATCGTGTAGTTTTATCTTTTTCTCTGCATATTCTAATTTACATTCCTCGATTAATTCTTTATATTCTTGCCATAGCGCTCGTCCGTCTATTTTTTCATCTTTTTCACCCTGAATGATTCTTCCCAAATATACAGATACCATTTGACGATTATCATCTATTAATCTCATCCGTTTTGCAACTTCCGGCATATTCAAAAGAGCTACTTTACCACAAAAGAATTCCTCCAAATTCTTATCATTTATTTTTTCTCCTTCTTTCTTTATTGACGGAAGAATTTTTGATTCATAAAATTCCGGGAAATTTTTTAATAACAATAATTGTCTGATCTCTTCATTTTCTAATGTTTTATCTTTTTCTATTCTCACATCATTTTTATATATAGCCGACGCATCATCCATATCAAAAAAATAAACTACGCCTTCTTTTTTCCCTGATCTGTTAATTCGTCCCATAAATTGTTCTTCACTATCTAACCTGGATATATCCTTATACCCAATATCCATATCAATGTCTACACCTGCTTCAATCACCTGTGTTGCAATCAGTATTACAGATTCCATCTCTTTTGTTTGGCGAATAATCCTTTTTCGATCTAATATACAACTATCCCCTGTCATCAACAATACCGATATCGGGCTCTTTTCCCGTATATTACGATAAAATTCTTCTGCACTTTTTTTCTTTATAAATTCAATTAGTATCTTTTTCCCCTCTTGCACTTGTGCTAAAACATGCTCTTGCAGCTCTTCTTTTGTTATCTTATATCCCAGCAAACTATAATCCGGCCATACTCTTTTCGCAAATTTTTTATGATTAAAAAATTTCTCTCTGTATTCAATCAACCTGACTGTTTCCGTTTTATTATCTGTGAGTACTTCTAAGTTAGGCAATGTCGCCGACATAATAACAATTTTCATATGCATAAGATTGGCAAAGCCTTTTAAAAATGTAATAATTTCGCTCCAAATGTCATTCTTGTAACTTTGAATTTCATCTAATATGATTACAGAATGGCTTAATTGATGAAAACCAAATACATTATCTTTTGCATTTCCAAATAAGGTCTGAAACAGCATTACATGCGTAGATAAAACTATCGGATAATTAAGGAATTGTCTATCCAATAATATTTTATTCCATTCTTTATCTTCTTCTGCTTTATCATCCTTTTTTAAAGGAACCAATGAATTGACAATTGCAATCTGGGACATAATTTTCTTATCTTGTCCAAATACTTTTTCCATAGCCTCCATATTTTGCTCTACCAGTGTATTGAATGGATAAATGTAAAATATTTTATTAATTTCTTCATTCTCCTTTATCATTTTCAAACTCAAATTTATTGCTGTATTGCTCTTTCCACTTCCAGTAGGTGCTTCCAGATAAAATATAGACTTATCAATATTTTTCTCTAATGTTCTCTCTGCATCTAAAAACATCTCTGTACGAAGAATATTAATATTTTCTTCTTTTAACAATTTTTCTGGCTGCATTGGATAATTTTCTTTTTCATATTTCCGAATACTTGTCTGCACTTTACTTTTTTCATATGTATCTATTATATGTTCCCATTGATTCAATTCACCAAAATCTGTCATTTTAAATCCATCCATATATTCTGTTGTTGCATAATAATCCGCAGCTACAAGTAATGAATATAAAAGTCTGGTCAGACAATATAAATATATTATTTTTTCCGTATCATCCTTATCTCCGTTCAACCGATTCAACATTCTTTTCCAATTATTCCTGATTTTTTCCGGCTCTCCTTGTCTCATAATACTTTTTTTCCACAATTCATACCAATTTCTTGCCTGGTATCCTAAGTCATCTCCCCCAGCCTGTTTTCCTTTAATACTCTCTAAATATCTTTCCAATTCGTTTAGATCTCCGTGATGTCTGGATATAATATAAGAATATATATACGCAAAATCTTTTAATTTTTCTCCATCACTTTTACAAATATTTTCATTCTCTATTGCCAAATTAATTACTCCGATGTAGTAATCAAGATAAAATACAGATGAAATTATAGAATGTTTACTTCCTACTTTTTCATTTAGTGTAATATCCATGTACAATAAATGATTCATCTTTTTTTTCTGAAATTCAGGATTTACCTTTCCAATATCATGCATCGTAACAATATTTACTGTCATAGATTCAAATATTTCTTTCACTTTTTCACCCGCTGAATTAAAATAACGTTTCTCAAATTCTTCCAGTATCTCCATAAGATTTTTCTTTTCAACAAGATTTTTCCAATATTTTTGGCATCTTTCGGTATGTTCTTTTAATGTTTCTTTCTGCTTTCCGTCCTTAGATACGTGTGCAAAACACTCTTCACTATTATTTATAATTTCCTCGATTGGAATCATCAATTTTTCGATTTCCATTTTCTTTCTCCTACAAGAAAACCCCGCAATAATTGCAGGGCCTTCTTTTCTAGTTAAATATCAGTTTTCGATTTTCATCTTTGTATACTGTATTATTTTTAATAATTACCGGAAAATTGGTATAACAAAAAGTATCATATTCATATAAATTCGTATATGCATTTAAAGCTATCGGCAGTTTTTCCTCATATTTAAACCATTCCGTTTCATCTTCATCATCCTCCGGATATTCTATCTCTCCATCTTTTTTAGGAAACATACTGGAAATAGCATCCTCATTACACTTTGTTTCCTCCAGTTCTAAAATCTCTACATTACTTATATCTGCCGGATGATCATTTTTTCCTAAATATGGAATAAAAACACATTGCTTGTTCTCTAATGCATCCGCAATTTTTTTAGCTTCCTCACAGTCCAACATTATATAAATGTCCCATATTGGATTTTCCAGCCATTGTTCTTTTACAATTAAATTTCCTCCCTGTTCCTCTGATGCATAACCAACCGAATTATTAAATACCTGTACTTTTTTCTGAATATATCCGCCTTGGTTTTCTGGAACAACCGAAATCTTTAATTCCTTCAATTTTTCATAAAATTCCGGATATTCTTCAACCAAGTCCTGCCCTTTCTTTAATACAGTCCATTTTTTCTGTGCATATCCACCATATCCCAAAATAGCTCCAAATATTCCCAGTAATGCGACCTTATGAATCTGACCATAAGAAAAATAATAATAACTATTTACTTCCGGTTTTTTAAAAAAAGCATTCTTTCCACTCAGTGTAAATCTTACAGCTTTCATGCATTACACCTCTTTTTGTGTGATAATGTTGTACAATTTTGCGCCTTCTATTTCTGAATTCAATATAGTCGTATATGGATTATAATATATTTCTACCGTTTTAATTTTTTCCTGAACACCTTTTAAAATTTGTGCACACGCTTCAAGATTAATACAGTTTTTCTGTTCTCCCTTTTCAAATTCAATATATTCTGATAAATTAGGCAAATACAAATCTAGTTCTGTCTCTACAAAAATAGCAAATTCATTTTCGCATCCCTCTTTTGCATTTGTCGCATAAGAAGTAACCGCAACTAATGCCGTTCGTTTAAAGTTCTTATAATCTTCCTCTGTATATCCTTCTGTTACACCAAGTTTCTCAAGTTCTTTATATGCCATTGGATTAATCACAAAAGGATAAAAATAATGTGCTTCATTGCTCGTAATCTTAGTTCCTAATGTAGAATTTTTAGCCTCTTCATCCTTTTTACTTTCTTTACTACTATCACGAAATGGAGAAAGTATCTGTTGTTCTTCTGCAACCGTCCCTTCATATTTATTGAATCCTTGTCCAAATTGTACTGCTCCTGTAATAGAAACATTTGCCTTCGATTCAGCAAATGTCGCTCCAAAATTTTTCACATCCACTGCTGACATAAGATTTTTCAAAATCTGTTTTGTATCTTTTTCTTCCTTCAAATCTTTAATTTCAAAAATTTCTTCGTAACGTTCCTTTAACGATCTTGGTACAAGCGACCCATCTTTTTCAGAAAATTTCATGGATTTTATGTATAATACTTTCTGGCCTTCATTATCCCACATCTTTTTCATTGGGTATTTTAATGCTTTATCGCTGCCAAACACAGTCCCATCAGACATACTCTTCGGATATCCCGAAAAATCAGCATTCCAGTTTGCCATAATTGATGAAATTCCCAATACTCCATATACTCTCTTGTTCATACTATACTTCCTCCTTACTTATCTTCTTAGATTCATAAATTAAACAATCACTAATATATCCCGCTATAATATCTTCCTGTTGAATCTTTCCTTTTAAATTATAATCCAGAACCATGTAATATAACCTATTAAATCTTTCATTATATTTACTAATCACATAATTATATTTCATAAAATATTGTTTTAATCTTCTTTGAATAAACTCGTTACTTGATGCATTGAAAAACGGATTGGCAAGGGAATGGTTCTTATCTTTCGTTTTGCTTAATGAAATAAAATAATTCACCAATTGTCCTACTGCATAAAAATATTCTGCATCACTTATAATCTCTACATCAGTAGATTGATTAATTTTTATTCTTATGTTATTCCTGATCTCCTTATATTTATTTGACATATTATCTCCTCCAAAATATCCTTTAAGTGAACACATTAAATTAAACTGCTGTCCAACCTTCTTCATATAACCATTGGAAATAGAATATTTTATCATATTCATACATATCTTATGAAGTATAGTATCCATTCCTTCTTTTCGGCCTTTATAAATCCATGCAAATATAGCATCTCTAAATTCTACCAGATTGCGTTTAATTTCACCTTCTGCACTGATATCTTCCTCTTTTGTAAAATAATTAGACACCAGCCACTTTGAAAATAGTATTTCATTTATAATCATTTGTATTTCCTGTCGATTTGTGTACTCTTTATACCATTCCTCTTTATCATCCAATTCCAGTACATTTTTATATTGGAATTTACTTTTCAGAAAATACTTGTAATCGACTATTGTATCCTGATGCTGAATTTCTAATTCTTTTCCTTTTTGTATTCTCAGAAAATAACCATTAAAATCACTTGACAGGAGTTCTCCTTTTTTCTTTGCAATTATCTTTTGCCTTTTTGCGTCATCAATTTGTGGTGACATATCAAAAAAGACATCCGTTTTACCTGCATTTGCCTGATTCATTAAATAATCAAAAAACTTTCTTTGTATCACTGCCTCTTCTGGAGTGATTAAATATGGAACCGTAATTTTTCTTGTTTTATTTTCCATATATGGCTTTTTGGAATTTAATCCTAAATTATCATTTGGCAAACCAAAGATCAAATTATCCACTTCCAGATTGTAATCATTTTTATTAAATATCTTTGTCATCAGATATCTCTGTTCTTCTTGAATATAAAGTTCATGGTCATCCTCAAAGAAAATCTTCAAATAATTTTTTTTTACAAAATCCATATTGAATTTATCCAGAGAAAAAATATTTTCTTTAATCCATTTTCGATTTTTTTCTAACTTTTCCCGATCCACCTCTCCAATTTTTTCTTCAATATAATCATACATTTTCCGATCTTGTGCTTTTTTATATTTTTCTCTCGGATTCATTAATACATCATAATATCGATCTACTGCCTCTATATTCAGTTTCCCATTTTCAAGGCTGTCCCATTTTACCCAAAAAGACAGATAATTATTAGCGTGTATTACCTTTTTAGGATCTTGTGGCTTATCCATACTTACCAATCTGCTATGATAATCATAAAAACATATTTCATCATACACTTCCGTTTCTGACGATTTCTTTTCAACCATTCTCGTTTTCTTATTTAACTTTATGGAACACATTTCAATCGTTCCATCCCTTTTTACCAGAAGATAATCTCCATCTGCGGGAACATATTCATCTAGAATAAGTCTATCTTCATCTCCTGTCTTTTCAGCTATCCGATCTAATTCCTCATGAAATATCTCCAGACAATCTTTTAACACACTATCACCACCTTTTATAACCATCTATAATTGCAATAACCGTATCCTCTTGTATTCATCGTTCCAATTCCTGTGCCCAGTAAAAAATATGCTAACTCCTGTGCTCTTGTATCATCTGATATTTTAAGATTTACCTTATCGCCCAATAAATGTATTCCTTTATATTCTACTTTTACCGGCTTTCTATTCATGAACGTGAGTCCTGTGTATAATTGAAAATCTTCATCTATCTTCTCACCTGTATATTGATTATATTTTTTTATCAAATTTTCAACCAACAATCTTTCAAACTCATTTATAGAAATTTGATCACGCCAATACCCTTTATCTGTTTTTATTATCAATGGTGTCAGTGTATAAATTTCACCGATAAATTTCTTAGGCAAAATTCGATTTTCTACTGTAAGTCCTTTTATACTTTCTGTATAATGATTTCGTAATTCTTTTGAAAAATATTTTGCTAACTCAACATCTACAGTTCGGATTATTATTGTATATATCTTCTCTTTCTTATATATCCCATCTTTTTCAATCGGATATAATCCTCCCATACAATAATTTTTCAAACAATTTTTCTCATGATACTCCAGCCATTTAGAATCTTTGGCCATCGCAGAGTCTATAAACTCTACTTCTTTACCCATAATTTTAATAACTGGTATATCTCTTAACAAGAAAATCTTTAATCTTATCTCATATACTTTGTTTTCTTTCATTTTCTCACCTCTTTTATTTTTCATCTCAATGCTTTTTTTTAACTTTGCAAATATATTTTCTTTTTTTCATACTACCACTTTTATAAATACTTGTAAAGACATATTGAACCATATATAATGACAATAAACTAAACTGTAACATATGATGTTTTTAAATATGCTATTTTTTAGCTTTTATCAATAAACCGTAACATATGATGTCTTTATAATAGCAGAGTAGGTGTACAATAAACCAAACACCTACTCTACTATTTACATTTTCACATCTTTTAACACTTTCTCCCCACTTTGATCACCATTTCATCACAATTTGCTCCTATACTATGAATTGTTCAAAGGAACACAAAGTAAATCTTTTTCATAATTTTTCCTCAGGACTGCACTCCTCCCTAACAATGCAGTCCTATTTTTATGCTCTTATATAATGCATGGCAGCAAAAAACCTCCATGCCGGACTCATCCGGCAAGGAGGTAAAACATTCTTTTTATCTAATTATATTTTTATAATCCATTTCTAAGTTCTTTTTTCACTTCACGCTTACGTTCCAGATTGGAAACGATCATACAGCAGGATGCATCTCCTGTGATATTTACCACGGTACGTCCCATATCAAAAATACGGTCTACGCCGGCTACGAGTGCGATTCCGTCTACCGGAAGTCCTACTGATGTAAGTACCATCGCAAGCATAACCATACCGGCTCCTGGAACGCCCGCTGTTCCGATGGAAGCAAGTGTTGCTGTCAGAATCATTGTAAGCATCTGTGCAAATGTCAGGTGAATTCCGTAACATGATGCGATGAAGATTGCGCATACGCCCTGATAGATTGCGGTTCCATCCATATTGATGGTTGCTCCAAGTGGAAGTACAAAAGAGGATACTTCTTTAGAAGCTCCCATCTTCTCTACACATTCCATATTAATTGGAAGTGTTCCCACTGATGAAGAACTTGAAAATGCAAACATGATTGCAGGAAGCATTCCTTTGAAGAATTTCACCGGGCTCATGCCGCCAAGTGCTTTTACCGCCAGAGAATATACAACAACTGCATGAATGATATAACATACATAAGCTGCTAGAAGCACCATTGCAAGTGATCCGATAATGGCCGGGCCGTTGGCTGCGATTACTGGACTTAACAGGCAGAATACACCGATCGGAGATAATTTTAAGATCATCTCCATGCATTTCATAAATATATCATTCAGATCATTACATGCTGTAACAATTCTCGTATTTCTTTCGCCTTCTCCCAGCAGAATAATTCCAAATCCAAGAATCAATGCTATCACGATCACCTGAAGCATATTCGCCTCTACCATTGGTGACAGAAAGTTTGATGGAAAGATATTAACAATTGTATCCATCAGTGATATTGTCTGGTCTGCCTCATAAGACAGATCGGTTGTCGCAATCTTCGGAAATGCTCCCTTGAACACATTAGCTCCGATAAGACCAAATGTGATTGCAAATGCAGTTGTACACATATAATAAATAACTGTCTTTGCTCCAATCGATCCAACTTTCTTGATATCCTTCATGGAAATGATACCACACATGATCGAAAACAGTACGATCGGAACGACAATGAATTTTAACAGATTCAGAAAGATCGTACCGAATGGTTTGATATATGTCTCTGCAAAGTCAGCATGTTTCTGCATCAGTAATCCGGCAACGATTGCCAGAACCAGTGCAATAAAAATCTGCGCTGCAAGTGACAGCTTTTTCTTTTCCTTCATAAAAAATTTTACCCTCCGTATTCCTTTGTTACTTTTGAATAGCATTTCTTTACTGCAATGTCATTGTAATATTACAATAATTACAGTTGATTACAATTACTAAAAATTGCAAAAAAATAGAGCTTACCCTTTATTGTAATGCCCATCCATTTCTTTATTATTTTATCACATCACTATGTTGAATTCAATAAATATTCTTCCATTATATACAAGAAATTTCTTCCAGCATGTTACTGTTCACACATTCATTATGCAGACAATAATATCTTTCTGCCAATACTTCATATTCCAAATTTGTGAAATCCACCTTTCCTGTTGCATCACATATTGAAATCCCAAAACATTATCTAAAATCATGGTTATTTTATCCAACCTGTGCTATCATTCTATTAGATTTTTCTATCAAAACGCACAGGAAGGAGCACTTTAACGATGAACGAAAGAATTGAACGCGTATTGGAAAAAATGAACGAGAAAGGAATCGATCAGTTACTGGTATCTGATCCACTGAGCATCCGCTTTTTAACAGGAATCATGGTAAATCCAGGGGAAAGATTATATGCCCTGTTACTTAGAACGAGTGGAAAACATACTTTATTCCTGAACTATCTGTATTATGTATCAAATACAGGATTCGAAGAAGTATGGTTCAGTGACATGGATGACCAGATCGGTGTTCTGATGGAGCACATTGATACAAAGAGCACTCTTGGTATCGATAAGACATGGCCTGCACGTTTCCTCATCCCACTTCAGGAGCGCTGCCCTGAGCTGAAGACTATCTGGGGTTCTGACTGTGTTGATGGTGTCCGTGCTGTTAAGAATGCTGAAGAGATCGAAATCATGAAGCATGCATCTGTTATCAATGATACAGTTATGGAAAGAGTTGCAAACTTCATCAAAGAAGGTATGACAGAGAAAGAAGTTGCTGACTTCATCGACGCTGAATACCTCAAAGAAGGAGCAAGCGGAGTAAGCTTTGATACTATCGTATGCTTCGGAGCTAACGCTGCTGACCAGCATCATACACCAAGCGAGACAAGAACTCTGAAAGCCGGAGAATGTGTCCTGATTGATATGGGATGTATCTGGAAGGGATATTGCTCAGATATGACAAGAACATTCTACTGCAAGAGTGTAGATGATGAGCAGGCTGCTATCCATGATCTGGTCCGTACAGCTGTTGAGAAAGCAGAAGCTGTGATCAAACCTGGTATGCGTTTCTGCGATATCGATGCTCAGGCAAGAGATCTGATCGATGAGGCCGGATACAGCGAGTACTGGAGAATCCGTCTTGGACACTTCATCGGACAGGAAGACCATGAATATGGTGATGTAAGTCCGATTAATAAAAATGTAGCTGAGCCTGGAATGATCTTCTCTATCGAGCCTGGTATCTACATCGAAGGTAAATACGGTGTCCGTGTTGAAGACCTTGTTCTCGTAACAGAAGATGGACATGAACTTCTGAATGCTGTAGATAAGAAATACCGTATTGTTGGTTAATTTTAAATCTTACATATTAATTTTAAAAATAAGCCGGAAGACATCACATCTTCCGGCTTATTCCTAATTATCATTCAAGTTCACATTTTTTATTCTATATTTTCTTATTCTGCTTTCTCTTCATCCGGTATGTATGATATCTTTGCCTCAACCTCATCCTGGGACTTATAAAACTGTTCTACCAGTTCTTCCAGATGCTTCTGATTCCCCGGAATATCCCAATAATGCCACAGCTCTATCTGCTTTTTCTTTGCTACTTTTTCTTCTTTTTTCTGACAGCCTCCGCATGTGAACAGACTGATAAGCAGTACTATGCATAAGCCGGCCGAAATATATCTTTTCTTTTTTATAGACTTTTTTCTAGTCTCTTTTCCCATCTTAGTCTCCATTTTAGATTCTCATCAGATTCTCTTAAGATTTTTCATATATTCTTTATGACCACAACACAAATTAGAAACATTTACCATGTATTATATAATCATCAACAACAAAGAAGTCACTCAGGTATCAGAAATATGAATCAGCTTTTATCTGGTCTGGCTTCGCCTAAAAAATCCTTCGGTTATTGAACTATAACAACCGAGTTTATATATATATATCATTTTTCTTTTTCATAACTTTTTTCCTTGGGACATTCGGTGCGGATGTCCTTTTTTAATTACTGATTATTCATATTTAATGGATAACTTTCTATCTTCACCTTGCGGTTCATCAGTTTCTTTTCCCAGACCATCAGATGTACCTGATAACCGATACTGTCTTTTGCAATCTCAAATGCTTCTTCTCTTAGAATTACAGATTCTTTGCCCTCTTTCTGTAATTGTCTCTGTCTGTTTTCTACTTTGCGGAACAGTTCCAGACATGCCTGATCCATTTCTTCTCCGAAAGAGCGTTTTTTATAAATGGACACTGCCTGTTTCAATCTTTCATCCAGCAGATCGACTACTTGGGCATGTGCGTTCTGATGAAGCATTGCTGCAATCTTCCTTGCTATGCGTGGCTTTGGCTGCTGCCGGTATGTTTTCAGGATTCTTGATAAACCGCAGTCTCCGGCCTCTTCTGCCAGTTCTTCCATTACCGCAATCGCTTCTTGCGTCGGCACCCATGGCTCTACCCTTGGGACAATATACTTCTCCGGTACTGCCGGATAACAGCAATAGTTCAGCGGTGGAAAATCTACCAGCATCGCAAGCTTTTGTTCCTCAGGTGTACAGTATTCCTCTCCCAGATAATCAAGCTTATCACGCATAATCGCCAAGCGGTATTCCAGTTGTCTTAAGTATTCATACTCTTTTACCCAGAAATGTCCGATCCCGCCATAATCATATAAATGTACATCTGTCAGAATATCTTCAAAGAATATTGTAACAACAGAATCCCCCTGATGCACTACGAGAATATACTCTGTCTTTTTTTCTTCTGCCGTTTCATTATCAGCTGTCTCTTTTTCATGGCCCTTCCCTGCTTCTTCACTCACTTCTTTCAGAGTTTCTTCTTTCTGATCTTTTAAAACATCCTGACAGCTCATGGAAGCTATAATCTCACCTTCATAATCCGGCTGATACTCGCCCGTCATTCTCGCATTATGAAAGACCAGAAAGCTTTCCACCGCATCATTCATAAGATAGACCAGGCGGATATCCTGCTTTTTCTTCTGTCCTGCTGCCGGACTTTCCGGTTTATTATCTTCTTCCTGTTGTTTGCACTCTTTCTCATCCGACAGAATCAACTCAAACTGATCCTGCTCCAACAGCTCCTGTAACATTACAAATGCATCCACTACTCTTTCTCTCCTTCATTTGCCTCTTCGACCACAACCTCCGGTTCCGTCTCTCCGGCGGTCTCTACATAATCAAAACGCAGCACTGCCTGCGACCAGTTCAGGCTGATCCTTGCATTTTTCTGTTTTTCCTTTCCCGCTTTTTCAATCAGATCCAGAAGTTCTTTCAGAACTGCTTTCGTTAGATAGCCGCCTCTCCAATGGAACGTGAATACTTTTCCTTTTTTCGCCGTCTGCAATGCTCTCTTATATACATCTTCCGTCTTCGTAAATGACAGTTTCTTTTCTTTATAATAAAAATGATCTCCATCTTCACATTTTGGTGCAGGTGCGATCAATGGCTCATGATCTCTGAAAATACTTTTATCATCCAGATTAAAATAATCATAACGATTCTCTTTTTTTGCCTGCTTTTCTGCCATCTTCCCACCATTACCAAGCGTATTGTCAAATGTCGCATCCAGATGATAATACGTTCCACCGATTCTTACGATGTTCCAGGTATGGCGGTATTTGATCCCTTTTTCCGGATTATTCCCGCAGACTGCGATCATACACCAGATGCCAAGCGCGTCACATAATACTTTTACGGATTTGGCAATGCCTTCACAGACACCTACTCCCTGTCCGAGTGGTCCGATGATCTCGTGGGAATATGGCTTTTTTAACTTGTCATAATGTACATTTTCACAGATAAAATCATGCACATATTTTTCCTTTTCCCATTCGGATTTGTCTTTTACCGGTCTTGTGAGCTTTTCTACTCTGGACTTCATGGCTTTTTGATGTTCTTTTATTTTATTTTTATCGAATAGATATTCCGGGATAAAGATGAAATTCGGCGAATCCTGGTAATATTTGTACTTATATCCGGTCGTCCAGAAGATTTCCGGATGATCTAAGCGCAACCGGAAGAATACATTATAAAGTTCCTCCGCTTCCAGTCTTGGAATCTGTATAGAATCTGAGATTGTAAGCAGTCCCTGCCAGATGGCGTGATAGGCTGCCTGCTGTATTTTATTCATTTTGCTGTAGTAATATGGTTCCATTGCTGTCTTCCTCTTCTTCTCTTTTTCTCTCTTCAATCACTCTTTGTTGCTAAAATTATACCTGTAAATTCTGCAGTTTTCAATTCTGTTGTTTACTACTTATCTGTATATTAAGAGAAAAAAACGTCTGGAATTCCTTTCTATAAAGGCTTTCCAGACGTTTTTATTCACTTTCATCATACAGTTTCTACATTCTTTGTTGCAACGATATCCACACCGGTCCCCGCAACATCTTTCACTAATACATCACCGATATGTACCGGTGCCGGAACTTCCACAGTCTTTAATGCTTTCACACATTCAAAGATTTTCCCCTTAGGAATATCTTCTTTTGTCTTTACCGATACCATATCCGCTTCTCCGCCGCTTACTCTTACCGTCGAGGTTACGATTCTGGTTGGATTGGTTACTTCTTTTCTCGCATAGATATCTCCACGCTTACAGGTATTTCCTGTTACGCTGATGACTTCTCCTGCTTCCATTGTTACAGTCAGAGGGCAGCCCATCGGACAGCCGATACATGTAAGTTCTCTTGTTACTGTTTCCATCTTTATGCCTCCTCTATCTTTACTGTAATGGTTTTAAGATTCGGATACTTCATAAGCTGTTCTTTTGTAAGCTTGATCTGCTCCATCTCTCCTGGTGCAACGACCGGACGTTTCTTATGAATCACTCTTTCTTCATCAAAATATGCACTTACATAGCAGTTCTTGTAAACACCGCCGACACGGAACCGTACGGTAAGACTTTCATCCATATGTGCCGGATTGATGGTACTTGGAACTGTGTATCGTACACCTTCCACCGGATTTAACACAATATTCTGTACCTTTTCATCACTGTCTGTTTCTGTCTTTAAATCTTTCACATATTCCGCTGCGTTTCTTCCAGCAGTTTTTGCTTCTTCTGATACGAAATCTACCAGATCATGCACATGTAGCACATTTCCACAGGCAAATACGCCTTCGATATTTGTCTCCAGACTTTCATTGACCTTCGGTCCGGATGTTACTGGGTTCATATCTACGCCCATACCTCTGGAGATTTCATTTTCCGGGATTAGTCCACAGGAAAGTAATAATGTATCACAGGTATACTCTTCCTCTGTTCCAGGAATTGGTTTGCCCTTACTGTCTACTTCTGCCAGTGTGATGCCTTCCACTCTTTCTTTTCCTTTGATATCTACAACGGTATGGCTTAATTTTAACGGAATGTCGTAGTCATCCAGACACTGCACGATATTACGCTTCAGGCCTCCGGAATATGGCATTAATTCTGCCACAACTTTGACCTTGGCGCCTTCTAGTGTCATACGTCTTGCCATGATAAGGCCGATGTCACCGGAACCTAAGATTACGACTTCTCTTCCCGGCATATAACCTTCCATATTAACCAGGCGCTGCGCAGTTCCTGCTGAGTAAATTCCTGCCGGACGGTAACCCGGAATATTCAGTGCGCCTCTGGAACGCTCACGGCATCCCATCGCCAGGATCACTGCTCCTGCCTGGATTTCAAACAAACCTTCTTCGCGGTTCATGGCAGTCACAATCTTATCCGGACTGATATCCATAACCATTGTATTTAATTTATATTCAATGCCAAGAGTCTTTACCTGTTCGATGAATCTTCCTGCATATTCCGGTCCGGTCAGTTCTTCTTTGAATGTATGAAGACCGAATCCATTATGAATACACTGATTCAGAATTCCTCCCAGTTCTTTATCTCTTTCCAGGATCAGGATATCCTGGATTCCATTATCCCGTGCTGATATGGCTGCCGCAAGTCCTGCAGGGCCGCCGCCAATGATTACTATATCGTATGTTTTCATATTCTATCTTCCTTTTTCTATTTCAAACTACTTTCCAATCTGTTGCCGTTAAATTCTCTGTCACAGCTTTCTGCATCATTGTTACAGCTGATCCTTATTTGTTCCTACGATAATTTTTGAACTTCCACCTGACTTCGTAATTTCTTCCATTGGAACGTTCCGCTCTCTTGCAAGAATCTCCATCGTTCTAGGGGAACAGAAACCGGCCTGGCACCGCCCCATACCTGCTCTGGTTCTACGTTTTACTCCGTCCAGAGACTTCGCCCCCAGAGGTCTATGGATTGCATCGATAATCTCACCTTCTGTGATCATCTCACAACGGCAGATAATATTACCATATGCCGGTTTCTCTTTAATTAAGTTCACTCTTTCTTCTTTCGTCAGAGTGTTTGGATCCAGGATCCCTTTTCTTGTTGCAATGAAATTTTCTTTTTCTTCCAGCTGCAGCTTCTCTTTCAATATACCTGCAACCATCTCTCCGATTGCAGGACTGCTGGTAAGTCCAGGCGATTCGATGCCTGCACAGTCGATGAATCCTTTTGCATCTTCTACTTCTTCTATGATAAATTCATGTCCGTCTTCATGTGCACGGAGTCCGGCAAATGAGGTGATCACCTGGCGCATTGGGATATCTTTTACATTCTGCCCTGCTTTTGTAAGTACCTGGTCCAGTCCTTCTCTTGTCGTATTGGTTCCTTCTTTTTCTTCAATATCGATTGCAGTAGGTCCAAGAAGCAGATTACCATGCGCTGTCGGTGTCACAAGGATTCCTTTTCCGAATTCATTTGGCAATGCAAATATTGTTCTACTTACATGTGCTCCTGCCGTCTTATCGAGCAGGCAGTAGTCCCCACGTCTTGGTGTGATATGGATTTTCTTTTCACTGACCATATTGTGGAATGTATCTGCATACACACCAGCTGCATTTACTACATATCTTGTCTTGAAAACTCCCTGATTTGTATGAACTTCCCAGATATCTTCTACTTTTTTCAGCTCTTTTACTTCTGTATCGAACTTGAATTCCACCCCATTTTCGCAGGCATTTTCTGCCATTGCGATATTCAATCCGAATGGACATACAATACCGGCAGATGGTGCATAAAGTGCTGCATAGACATTATCTACAATATTCGGTTCCATCTTGAGCACTTCTTCCCGGCTTAAGATCTGAAGTCCCGGTACTCCGTTTGCCACGCCTCTGTCATATAATGCCTGTAATTTGTCCATGTCTTCTTCCCGCAGACAGATCACCAGTGAACCGGTTTTCTTGAATGGAAAATCCAGGTCTTTTGAAAGCTCTTCCATCATTGCATTTCCACGGACATTTAACTTTGCCATAAGTGACCCAACTTCGGCATCATATCCGGCATGCACAATTCCACTGTTGGCTTTTGACGTTCCACAGCAGACGTCTTCTTCTTTTTCTAATACACATATATCCGCTTTGTAGCGGGATAACTCTCTTGCGGCCGCAGAGCCTGAGACTCCGCTTCCGATTATGATTACATCATACATTTCTTTCTCTCCTTTACGTCTTTTCAAGAATCCTTTTGTGCTCTTGCTACGAGGTATTCGTCACGTATTACATGGCGGTTCCTGCCTCTGACATATTTTAATTTCCGGCTTATTTCTGAAAAAAGAGCCTGACAAGTAAACGCATCCCGAATATGCGGTTATCCTGTCAGGCTCTCTTCTCTCACGCCTATTATTCTCTTTTCTCTATTATTCTACCACGGAATCGCCCCAAAAAGCAATACCGCAGCAACAGCTCCTATTACTGGTCCTACTAAAGGCACCACTCCATAACTCCAGTTTGAACTTCCTTTTTCTTTGATTGGAAGAACCGCATGTGCCAGACGTGGTCCAAGATCTCTCGCCGGATTAATCGCATATCCCGTCAGACCACCGAGTGACATACCAATCGAAACGATGATTCCAAATACGATAAATTTACCAAGTCCATCTGTAAGTTCCGGCACATTCGCCATTCCTTTGATTGCAAATACAAGTATAAATGTTCCAACCGCTTCACTGAAAATGTTAAGTCCAAGTTTTGGAACCGATGGTGCTGTACGGAACACTCCAAGTTTGGTAGCTTTATCTTCTGTTGCATCAAACTGTCCTTTAAATAAAAGATATACAATCACACCACCTGCGAATGCACCGGCAAACTGTGCCAGAATATATCCAGGAACCATAGACCATGCAAAACTTCCGTCAATTGCAAGTGCTAATGTAAGAGCCGGGTTAAATGACGCACCTGATGCAGCCCCAAATATGCATGCAGGCACCATAACCGCAAGTCCCCAGGCGAATGTGATCTGAACTGTTCCGCCACCTTTCATTCCTGATTTATTAAGGGTTACATTTGCAACCACTCCATCTCCAAGAATAATCAGTATCATTGTCCCCAAAAATTCTGCAATATAAGGTAACATAGAAAAATTCCCCCTTTTTTCTATTTATCTGTTTTTCTTCAATTATTAATCTTCTTTCGCCCATCCATAAGCGTATTTTACGGCCTTATTCCAGCCTTTGATCATCTTATTTCTCTGTTCATCATCAATCTTAGGTTCGAATGTCTGATCGATCGCCCAGTTCTTAACAACGTCTTCTTTGCTTCCCCAGTATCCGACTGCAAGTCCTGCCAGATAAGCAGCTCCCATCGCTGTTGTCTCTACACACTGCGGGCGGTTTACCGGCGCATTGATGATATTGCTCTGTGTCTGCATCAGGAAATCATTGGCACTTGCGCCTCCGTCAACCTTTAATGCTGCCAGATCAATTCCCGAATCTGCCTTCATTGCAACTAATACATCATTGACCTGATATGCAAGGGATTCCAGTGTTGCACGGATGATGTGATATTTGTTCACTCCACGGGTGATTCCTACGATTGTTCCTCTCGCATACTGATCCCAGTGCGGTGCTCCAAGTCCTGTAAATGCAGGTACTACATAACATCCGTTGGTATCTTTTACTTTCTTTGCCATATATTCTGAATCCGGTGCCGAATCGATAATCCTAAGTTCATCTCTTAACCACTGGATTGCAGCTCCTGCTACGAAGATAGAACCTTCCAGTGCATAGTTTACTTTTCCATCCAGTCCCCAGGCAATTGTGGTAACCAGTCCGTTCTTAGAAAATACCGGTTTTTCTCCTGTATTCATCAGAAGGAAACAGCCTGTTCCATATGTATTCTTCGCCTCTCCCGGCTTAAAGCATGTCTGTCCGAATAATGCAGACTGCTGATCACCTGCTGCACCTGCAATCGGGATCGGACCTCCAAGATAAGAAGGATCTGCTTCTCCGTAAATGCAGCTTGATGGCTTTGGTTCCGGTAACATACATTTTGGAATATTCAGTTCTTCCAGAATCTCATCATCCCATTCCAATGTATTAATGTTAAATAACATTGTACGTGATGCATTCGAATAATCTGTTACATGAGCAGCTCCCTTTGTCAGTTTCCAGATCAGCCATGTCTCTACTGTACCGAATAATAATTCTCCTCTTTCCGCTCTTTCTCTTGCGCCCGGAACATTGTCCAGAATCCATTTTACTTTTGTTCCCGAGAAATATGCATCGATGACCAGTCCTGTTTTTTCACGGAACTTGTCTGTTAATCCTTTTTCTTTTAAAGAATCACAATACTCTGATGTTCTGCGGCACTGCCATACGATTGCATGATGTACCGGTTCTCCTGTCTCTTTATCCCAGACAATTGTTGTCTCTCTCTGGTTTGTAATACCGATTGCAGCGATATCTTCTGCTTCTGCATTGATCATATTCATTGCCTCTACTGCAACTCCAAGCATACTTGCCCATATCTCATCAGCGTCATGCTCAACCCAGCCCGGTTTTGGAAAATACTGTGTGAATTCTCTCTGTGCCACGCTGCACATCTCACCTTTTTCATTAAAAAGAATACATCTGTTACTGGTAGTTCCTGCATCTAACGCCATTACATATTTAGCCATATTTGTTTCCTCCTGATTTTCTGCTAATTTCTTTGGTTACTATTTTCGCATGCGTTCTATTTGAATTGCTCCCCAAAAAGCAATTAAATATTCTGTTTCATTCTGTACAGTCATTACATCTTCCACACCTGATGATTGGTTGATGAAACTGCAATTGCTCCGGCTGATAATGCAGCCATCACATCTTCTTTATCTGTTATCAGTCCTCCTGCTATGATCGGTGTCTTCACCGAACCACAGATTCTTTTTATCACTCTTGGCATCACACCTGGAAGTACCTCTATAAAATCCGGTCTTACCGTATGCTGTTGCTGTCTGATATTTTCAAATGCCATAGAGTCCAGTAAAAAATATCTGAGAACTGTATACATACCAAGTTCTCTTGCTTTCTTGATCAGCGATGGTTTTGTTGATATAATACCATCTGCTTCTGTATGTTCCTTAAGATATTCCACAGAAACCTCTTTTGGACTAAGACCACTGATCAGATCTACATGTACCATTGCAACCTTTCCCGCTTCTTTCACCTGTTGTACAATCCTGTCTATTGAACAGACATCTCCAAATAATATAAATACCACCTGTATCTCCTCTATCGCACAACATACTTCTATGTCTTTCATATTCTTTACAGCCGCAATGATTGGATTATTACCGACCGCATCGTAAAATATCTGATCCATTTTTCCTCTTCCTTATCTTTTTTGCTGAACTTTTATTTTCCCAACTTATTCTATTACAATCTCAATTATTTTTCAAAAAAAAGGAGCGCGTATAAAAGTAACCGTCTGATTACTCGTATCCGCTCTCCTATCTCAGCTCTCTTGTTCAACTGCGCTTACTATATCACAGTGCACAATTTTTCTCAATGACATTTGGTCATTTTTTTATTTTTCATCTATTATACACAATTATTTTTCCGTTTCCTTTGTTGAAATATATCAATTTTGTGTCTTTTACACAAAGATTTTTAGTTATTTTATTAACATTCCTGATGTATTTCTAACGATTTCCATTTTTTCAAATAGATTTACAGAAACTGGCTGAATTCAACCTTCTCCTCATTAGGTCCTTTTATCGTAAAGAACTTTACTCCATTATCCCAGAATGGCAGAAAATGAATCTCATCATTTGTCGTATTAAGATCCATTGCACAGACTTCTTTGTATGTCTCTTCAATGTCTTTTACATCAATTGCAATGTGGTCGATTGCTCCCACTTTCATGGTTGCTTCATCGGATTCGTAAGTCTCGATCACTAAGTTTTCCAGCTTTAAAAATGCCACTTTTGCCCCGTCATTCAGCGTCTCAAATGCCGGTTCAAACCCCAGTTTTGCATAGAATGCTTTTGTTGCTTCCATGTCTTTTGTCGGAATTCCGATGTGCTGGATTCCTGTTGCGTAATTTTTCATGCTTTTCTTCCTCCTTTTTGACCGTCATGTAATCCCGGAAGCTTTCCGTGTCTGATTTTGTAAGAGATTTTCCGGCTTACATGCATCATCTTTTATGTATTTTTACTCGTTTGGGAATATCATCATTTTACCATTTTTTCCGCGGATTTTAAATACTTCCGTATCTTCTCTTCACACAATCCTTCCCCAATTACAATCACGACTTCCTGCCCTTCTGTGATCGGCTCTATGCAAAGTTCCTGATGGGTCGCATTTAATTCCATCCATTTGCCGTCTTCATCTTTCAGGAAACCTTTGATGCGGAATACCTTTCCGCATTCTTTATCTTCCATGACTGCCTTTGCTGCTTCTACAATCTGCTCTTTCGTCTTCTCAAGATTCATGAAGTATAATGATTTGAATGCTCCGCCTTCTTCTATGTGCATCTTCTGGTAGCTCTCTGCTACATAGCCGCTGGATAAGATGTGTTCATAATCTTCTTTTTCGAATGTAGTCCAGTCTTTTGCAATAATCTCATCTTTGAATCTCCGCTTACACTGTACTTTTTCTAAGGCATGATTCAGATGACATATGGTGTCTTCTATCTCTTCTTCTGTAGCTTCCTGGCATCTGCTTAACACGATACAGCCTGCATTTGCCGCCTCTGAAGCAAGCAGATAATCCGCCTCATCCGACATCTCTTTTTCCATCTTTGCATCCACCACTGTAATCACATTTCCAATCTCATACCATCTATCAATCGGATCATCTCTTAGTACGTCAAAAAACTCATCCACGTCATAGATACCGGACGGTTCCACGATCACACGGTCATATCCATACATTCCCATTGCAATCAGTTTCGTGCGGAATCTACGTCTGTGGCAGTCCGCATCACAACCTCCTGCAATCATTTCAAGCTCGCAGTTTTCCCCTTCCAGTTCCTTTAACAGCATCATATCTACATTGACTGCGCCATAATCATTTTCAAGAATTCCTATATTCTCGCCTTTATCAATCAGATATTTTGCATATTTTTTTATAAATGTTGTCTTCCCGGAACCTAAGAATCCGGTGATCAGATCTATCTTTACCATTATACTGTTACCTCGAATATTTTATTATTAATTGCCCTCTCCTCCAAAAACACATCGTAAAGCTGTGTTTCAAAAATCCGGTTAGAAACTGCAACAATTCCGTTCTTATCTTTTAAAAATCCAAAGGTTACTCCCAGATCAATAATTGGAGTTTCTCTTTTAAATGGAAAATCGATTCCACCAAAAAGAATATTCTGCAGCATTTCTTTCAACTGTGGATAATCTAACAATTTTTTTGTCATATCATCGAATAAAGTATTCGGTTCCTTCAATAAAATCTTGATTGCAGCCAGAATACCTTCCTTCGTCCAGACTGATGAAACGGTTCCGAAATCTTTCATTCCTAACACCCGCTCATCTATAATCTGGCAAATTCTGGAAACAAGATATGGATAGCCCGAGGTATAATCGTATAGCATCTCCGCAATGTCCTGTACATTCATTCCTGTCCGATGCTCTGCTTCATACTCTTCCAACATAGACTCTATATCTTCGCAGCTAAAACTCATGTCCACCTGAAAATCTACTGCAATATTCCACGGACTGTTATATTTTGTCTCTTCTTGTGGATGCAGTTTTAATTTTAATGTTTTCACATCATAAACACCAGCCAGAATTACCGACTGGAATGTCTCATCTTTGCCCTGCTGCCACTTCAAATATTTTTCTCTTAGCAATCCTAAAAATGATAAGAAAATCTGATTATCGGAACTTTTATCCACCTCATCTATCATAAGTACGATTCTTTTTCCACATGCCTTGCATAAAGAACTGATCTTTATCCCCAATGAACGCATCGGGAAACGCTCTGACAGTGGACGATTCCATTCGTCTATAATGTCCGCGTCTACATTTTGCGCTTTGAGACATTCACCGATATCCATAACCAGTCCTTCTGCCAGACTTCCCAGGGATTCAAAATACTCATCTGCTGCTTCAAAGCTAAGACTCAGTACGATATACTCTTCTCTCAGACGCCGTTCCAATAAATAAAGAGTTGTTGTCTTTCCATACTGACGTGCACGATTGATTGTAAAATACTGACCTTTTTCAATATAGTCCTGAATGATCCGGTCAATTCGTCCACTGATATCTACCATATAATTTTTTTCCGGAATACACGTTCCTGTCACGCAAAATCGTTTTGGCATAAAGGCAACCTCCTCTTACTGATACTTATGAGTATAACCGTTTTTTCAGAGCTGTGCAAGAAGCTGACATGCTAAAAAGAGAGTATACCGCGTATGCTCCCTCCTCTCGTTTTCCATTTGCATCTGATTACTGATATGTAATTACTTAACGTGACCTGTTGCCCTGATTCACCAATCAGCCGCGGAGCTGCTTTACATTTTGTAAAAGAGCATCTACGTTTTTTGCTTGGAAATGATATTACTTTCTAAAAAAATGCACTTGAACCACTAAAGCTCAAGTGCATTTTTACATTCTATTATTCTTTTACGATTCTGCAATAAATTACTTCTTCCCACCAAAGATAAATCCCATAAACCGGATATAAGTATACACAACCAGAACAACCGCAATAATCGTCTCAATCAGTACTACATATTTCAGGAACGGCATAGGATGTCCCATATTCATTGCACATGCCATCGTCTGTTTTGAAGCGATCGCACTGATGACAAATGGGAAGGTGAATGCCGCATAACTTGGGAAGAATGGCATCTTCAGATAGCCGATTGCTTTTACAAGTGCAAAAATGTAGATCACCGTTGCAACTACAAACATTCCCATCAGGAATCCGTAAGATTTCGGCATGACAGACTGTACATATCCTGCGATACAGAGGCTTGTCGGTGCCGCATAGATACAGATCAGTGGTTTTGCCGGATCCGGTACTTCTTTCACCGTCACATAGCGGTATGTAACCAGGATCAGTAACAGGATCAGTGTCACAAATCCAAACCAGAACGCCGCACTTCCGATTGCAAGTTTCTCATAAGCAGGTGCCGTGACTGATGCAACGACAATTCCAACATATACGATATAATAACTTGCGAATACCTTTGGCATCTGCAGTTTGAATACAAACTTCACAGTAAAATAAATAATCAGCACAATATGTAATGCAATCGCAAACAGCCAGATATAATAAGCCGCCTGTCCGATAAATGGTTTCACATAAGTACTTAAGATCATAAGTGCCATTGGAAATGTTCCGGATACGCTTGCCATAATTGGATTATTCATATCCTCTTTTACAGCCCCCGGGAACATGATCAGTTTCAAAAGTGCCAGAATCAGCAAAAATGCTGCAAACACTCCACACACATAACGGATTCCTTCGGAATAGCTCTGCAGCAGGTTACCAAGGGCTGCTGCTCCAAGCATAACTCCACAGATTGGAATCGGTACTTTTTTGATTACGTCTTTCATAGTTTCTTGTCTTCCTTTCCAGTCTAGATATCTGCAATTGCACGACGCTCCGCCGGTTCATCAATTTCATCCAGATTCTTGATGCCTAGCTCACGACAGACAATCTGTGCTACCTTCCATGCACACAGGCCTGTGAAGTAGATACACTGCTCTTTATGCTCTCCCTGTCCCATGTTGAATTCTTTTGTCAGGACTCTGCAGCAGATTGCATTCTTTCCATTGGCTTTTCTAAACCAGTCATGCAGTTCATGTGTCAGTTCCATACATTTGATACTCTTTGGATTGGTTGGTCCATCCTGTTCTGTTCTTCCGAAGAACATTCCAAGTGCAAGTAATCCACCATTAAATGCACCACAGACACATCCTGATTTTCCTGCTCCGACTGCCATACCGGATGACATTGCAATGACTTCTTTTGGTACATCCAGTTTGAATGCATCACGGATGGTGCACATCAGTGCTTCACAACAATAGTATCCACCTTTAAAATTTTTCTCTGCTGCTCTTTGTACCTCTCTTGGGCTGATTTCTGTTACTCCGATGTTCATAAATAAAACCTCCTGTAAATAAATATTATTTTCTCCAGGTATTCCCCAATACCTATATATCAACATTATACATGCATATATTTTATTTGTTAAACTGATATTTTTTATAGATATATATCATTTATTTGTTTTGTCTATATCCTTTATCACATATTCAAATAATCATACTTACGTATACAAAAAAGCCACATATTCTGCCAACTATGATTAATAGTTCAGGCAAAATATGTGACTTTTCATTTTCTAAATAATTTTCTTAATAATAATACGATATTATCCAACCAGATGCATCATATTAATCAGGAAGATCCAGCTGAGTCCATAATAAGACACAACCGCAACTAAGTCATTGACCGTCGTAATCAGCGGTCCGGATGCAACTGCCGGGTCTACATGAATCTTCTTAAAGAATAACGGAATCAGCGTTCCCACTGCTCCTGAGATCACCATTGCAAGCAACAGCGATATTCCGATACAACCAGATACCGCATATGCAAATACAAATGTCTTTCCTTTGAATAATGCAATATAAAGTCCGATCACTGCAAACGACAGAAGTCCAAGAATCGACCCATTTGAAAATGCGATCTTCATTTCTTTTAATACCAGTTCTACTTTCTGCTTTCCTGTCAGGGACTCATCCATCAATACACGGATTGTTACCGCCAGTGACTGCGTACCTACATTACCGGCCATGTCAAGAATCAATGACTGGAAGCACATGATAATCGTCAGCTGGCTTACCACTTCTTCAAATAATCCAACAACGGATGAAACGATCATTCCAAGTCCCAATAATACCAGAAGCCATGGAAGTCTCTTTTTGATACTTTCTTTTAATGGTTCTTTCAGATCTTCTTCTGCGGTCAGACCGGCGAACTTCGCATAGTCTTCACCCATCTCGTCATCGACCAGGTCTACCATGCTCTGGGATGTAATAACTCCGAGAAGCTTATTATCATTATCCAGAACCGGGATGGAATCTTCTGAATAATCTTTCAGCCTTTCGATACAGTCATCGATCAGCTCATTACCATATACATATGGATAAGATGTTGCAATCAGGTCTTCCAGTGGAGACTCCTGTCTCGCAATGATCAGATCTTTCAGATCCATCGCTCCATAAAATGTATTATCCTCCGTTACCATAAATAACGTGGAAATGTTATCGTTCTTTGCCGCCTGGTCTACCAGACTGTTCATAGCCTGTTTTACTGTAAGATTCTCACGGATCATAATACAGTTCGTTGTCATCCTGCTTCCGATCTCATCTTCATCAAAAGCAGCAATCACTGCCATATCTTTTCTGGCATCATCATCCATCAGTTCGATCAGAAGAATCTTCTTGTCCTTCGGGATCATCTGAAGCACATCTACTACCGCATCCGTCTCCATCGCTGACAGGATTGCTGCTGCTTTCTTAATATCCATCTCATCCAGATATTCCGCTGCCTCCTGTTCATCGATATGCTCAAAGATATCAGAAAGCATATCCAGATCCAGAATTCTACATACCTTTCTTCTTTCTGATACTTTTAACTGTGGGAAAACTTCTGCAAGGTCATTCGCATGATAATCTTCCAGTTTACTGCGCATGATACCCGGTGAAGTATTGCTTCTGATAATTTCCAGTATCTCGGCTGTATAATCTTTGTTTTCCATACCTCTACCTCCTATCCTTTTTCCTCGCCCACAGAGATACAAAATATACCCTGCTGACGCTGACAGTTTCCGGCAGATATTTTTACATACATAGAACCTGCCGCTGGCAGCTTCTCTTGCATATTATGGTATACATAGAACTTGCCACTGGCAGCTTTTCTTGCGGTATCAAAAAGAATCTATGCTCTTTTATTTTCCGCATATCTTTCTGCTCTCCACTGTCTGTTTTTTCGCATTGTAAAACATACACAAGATATTATTCATCCTGCATATACAACTGTAGGATTTCATTTCCTACATAAACGACTGCACATATTCACTTGTAATACTCATTGGGAAAATAGGATAAGAAATAAAAGAAATTTATCATATATTCATTATATATCGTAACGGTCTACAGACTCTGCCACCGATACCCTCCTGCAGATATCTGCGGCTTAAATATAACAGAACCGACCGTCGCTTTTTAAATATTCTGATTTCCATCCTATGCTGCAACTTCGCCCATGACTATCGCAACCGTCCATTCTGTTCACCTGCCTTTTTCGTTGAATTTTTTCAAAAATACATAGCAGTTTTTCACTGCCCGCAACTATTATAGACGCTTAAGATATGAATTTCAAGCACTTTCCTTTGATTTACTTTCATTTTACTTTTCTTCTATTACGCAGCTCCCCTCTCTCTTACATAAACTGACTTATTTGCAGTATTTTATTCGTAATATTGTATATAAATTCAAACATACCCCCTCCCTATTACTTCTTATGCTATACTTTTGATGTTGTTTTTATAGATTAGAGGAATAAAACAAAAGAGAGAGAGGGTAATATTTACACATGAATTCATTGAAACCAATGTTATTGACTTCACTGAAATCTTACGACCGTACTCAGTTTGTAAAGGATGTGACTGCCGGTATCATCGTTGCGATCATCGCACTTCCGCTGTCCATTGCGCTTGCCCTGGCATCTGGTGTAGGACCGGAAGCCGGAATCTTCACTGCTATTGTTGCAGGATTCGTTATCTCTGCACTTGGCGGAAGCAGCGTACAGATTGCCGGTCCAACTGCGGCATTTGCAACCATCGTTGCAGGTATCGTTGCAAAAGACGGACTGGACGGACTCGTGATTTCAACCATCCTTGCAGGTATCTTCCTGATCCTGATGGGGCTTTGCCACTTCGGAAGCCTGATTAAGTTCATCCCATATACCATTACAACGGGATTTACTTCCGGAATTGCAGTCACGATCGTTATCGGACAATTAAAAGATTTCTTTGGAGTTACTTATCCGGACGGCGTAAAGCCAATCGAAACTACTGAAAAATTCAAGGCATTTATTGAAAATATTTCAACAGCGAACAAAGATGCGCTGATCGTTGGCATTGTAAGCCTTGCGATCCTGATCATCTCCCCGATGATCTTTAAGAAACTCCCTGGTTCACTGATTGCTGTTATCATTGGAATCCTGATGGTAAAATTCTTGCCGCTTAAAGTATCCACAATTGGAAATCTTTATACGATCAGTAATTCCCTGCCATCCTTCCATATTCCTTCCGTTAATCTGGAGGTTGTACAAAATGCGATTCCAAATGCATTTACGATTGCGGTACTTGCTGCGATCGAATCACTCCTTTCCTGCGTAGTTGCAGACGGAATGATCAATGGAAAGCATCGTTCCGACATGGAACTGGTTGCCCAGGGTGCCGGTAACATTGCATCTGCTTTATTTGGCGGAATTCCTGCTACCGGAGCCATTGCACGAACAGCTGCCAATATTAAAAACGGCGGACGTACTCCGGTTGCCGGAATGGTTCATTCTATCACACTGGTTATCGTACTTGTTGTACTGATGCCATTTGCCGGAATGATTCCGATGCCAACGATTGCGGCGATTCTTTTCATCGTTGCTTATAATATGTGTCAGTGGCGTACTTTCGTTCACCTGATCCGTACTGCACCAAAGAGTGACATCATCGTACTGTTTACCACCTTCATCCTCACCATTTTGTTTGACCTGGTTGTTGCGATTGAAATCGGTATGGTGCTTGCTTGTCTTCTCTTTATTAAACGTATGAGTGAAGAAACCCATGTAGACAGCTGGGTATATGTAGATGACGATACACCGGATGTCAACGAACATCTCCAGAAACTGCCGCTGCAGATCCGTGTCTACGAGATCACAGGACCTCTGTTCTTCGGTGCGGCAGATGCAATTGAGCATATCGTGGTCAAGGATTTCACTACTTGTCTGGTTCTGCGTATGAGAAGCGTACCTTCCATCGACAGTACAGCAATGAACGCACTTCAGAATCTTGTAAAAGTATGTGAAGGAAAAGGAATCACCCTGGTATTCTCGCATGTTAATGAACAGCCGATGCGGGTTATGAAGAAAGCTGGATTTGTAGAGCTGGTAGGGGAGGAGAACTTCTGTCCTAATATTTCCGCGGCGCTTGCGCATGCGGAGGGCTTAATCAAATAGTTGAAGGGCGTAACCGGGGTAAGTTACCACGGTTACGCCCTCCAACTATTTTATACACTACTGCCTGCCAGCGCTTTCTCATGGACCGGGAGGTCACAATGAATTAGTGTATTAAACACCAATTACTTTTTTAATTGCCCCAAGCAGCTCCTCATATGTCTCATAAGCCGGGATCTGCGGATAATCTTCTTTGATCTTGTCTGTTGTTCTGAATAAGAATCCTGCCTTTCCGGCCTGAATCATTCCCAGATCATTATAAGAATCTCCACTTGCGATTGTTTCAAATCCGATAGACTGCAGTGCTTTTACCGTACTGAGCTTAGAATTTTCCACACGCATCTTAAAGTCCGTGATCTCGCCATCTTCCGCAATCTCCAGACTGTTGCAGAAGAGTGTCGGACGGCCAAGCTTTTCCATTAAAGGCATGGCAAACTCTGTAAATGTATCACTGATCAGAATGACCTGACTGAACGAACGTAGTTCATCTAAGAACTCTTTTGCTCCCGGAAGCGGATTAATCTTCGCAATTGTCTCCTGAATCTCTTTGATGCCAAGTCCATGTTCCTTTAATACCGAAAGTCTCCACCGCATCAATTTGTCGTAATCCGGTTCATCTCTTGTCGTTCTTTTCAGCTCCGGAATTCCACTTGCCTCTGCAAATGCAATCCAGATCTCCGGTACTAATACTCCTTCAACATCCAAACATGTAATATACATTTTCTCGTTCCTCCTGTATCTGCCTTATTTTGCTTTTTATCATATCACAATACCTGACTGCGAATCCAGAAGTTTTTCAAACTCTTCTTCTGAAACCGCTTTGGAAAAATAGAATCCCTGCAGATAATCGCATCCATAATTCTTCAGGAAATCTGCCTGCTCTTTCGTCTCCACACCTTCTGCGATCACCTTCATATCCAGATGATGTGCCAGATCGATCTTTTCTTAATTGCTGCCTGCTGATGCCCCTTGCATCTTCCATACATTTTAGCAGAAATGTGTCTCTAACTCTACTCGTTTTTCTATTCCTTTTCTTCATTTTTCTGATATGTGGATGAATTCTTTCCAAGCTCCCAGAAAGCCACGGCACTTGCCGCCGCAACATTCAATGAATCCACTCCATGCGACATCGGGATCATCACTGTATAATCACATTTTGCCAGTGTCGCATCTGCCAGGCCATCCCCTTCTGTTCCAAGAATGACTGCCAGCTTTTCCTCTTTCATAAGATCCGGATCATCAATATTTACCGAATCCTCCTTCAGCGCCATCGCAACCGTCTTAAATCCCATTTTTCTCAAACACGCCATACCATCATCCGGCCACACAAAAGAGTTATCCACAAATGTCCACGGAATCTGGAACACTGTCCCCATACTGACACGGCTTGCCCTCCTGTAAAGTGGATTACTGCATCCCGGAGTCAGTATTACAGCATCCATATGTAAAGCAGCCGCCGAACGGAAGATTGCTCCTACGTTTGTAGGATTCATGACATTTTCCAAAACTGCAATTCTTTTACAGTCATTACAGATCTCCTGCATCTTGGGCAGATCTCTTCTTTTCATTGCACACAGCATTCCTCTGGTCAGTTTGAATCCTGTAAGCTTTGCAAGCACTTCAAACTTTGCTGTATACACCGGAATATTTCCACATCTTCTTAGAACTTCTATCGTCTCTTTGTCTTCTAACATCTGCTTTTTCTCTACCAGTACCGATACCGGCTGATACCCTCCGTCTAATGCCCTTCCAATCACTTTCGGACTTTCGGCTATGAAAAGTCCATCCTCCGGATGATCTTTATTCAGAAGCTGTGCCTCTGTAAGTCTTGCATAGACATCCAGTTCCGGAGCATTAAAATGCTTAATTTCTATATATTCTATGCTTTTAGCACCTTCCTCTTTCTCATTTTCAAAATGCTTCATTATATTTTCCTCTATCATCTTTTTTCTATATCTCTTCATAAAATACCACAGATTACTCTTAAGCTACACTACTTCGGTATCAAAAGTTCTATCGTACAAATACGAACAGATTCCTGGAATCATTATATGATGTAATCAGAAAAAATAAAATATGTTTGTACATAATCCGCAACTATATGTTAAAGTTTAATTACGAAATTTTACTAAGGAGACTTTTTCACTATGATGACTGAACTCGAAAAATATTATAATAAATTCAACGAAGAAAAACGCCTTGGAAGCCGCCACGGCCAGGTGGAATTCACCACTTCTATGAAATACATCCACGAATACCTCCCGGAAGACAAATCCGCCAAGATTCTCGATGTCGGCGCCGGAACCGGACGTTACAGCGTGGCACTTGCCGAAGAAGGTTACAATGTAACCGCCGTAGAACTGGTAAAATATAATCTAGGAATCTTAAAAAAGAAGAACAGCTCCGTAAAAGCTTATCAGGGAAATGCCATGAAGTTATCCCGATTTCCAGATAAGGAATTCGATGTTGTCCTGGTATTCGGACCGATGTATCATCTATACTCCATGGAAGATAAAGTAAAAGCCCTGACAGAAGCCAAACGGGTATTAAAAGACGATGGGGTAATGTTAGTTGCCTACTGCATGAATGAATATAGTGTGCTTACTTATGGGTTCAAGCAGAATCATATCTTAGAATGTATTGAAAATGGAAAGATTGATGAAAACTTCCGTGTTCAGCCAAAACCGGAAGATCTGTATGATTATGTAAGACTGGAAGACATGGATGCCTACAACGAAGCCGCCGGACTAAAACGCATCAAGGTCATCTCCGCCGACGGACCTTCCGACTACATGCGCCCAGTCCTGAATGCGATGGATGACAAGACGTTTGAGACATTTATCCGTTATCATCTGTCTGTGTGTGAAAGACCAGAGCTTGTGGGGGCGGGATCACATACGGTGGATATTCTTCAAAAACTTCCGGGGTAAGCACTCACAGTTACGCCCTCCAACTATTTCATACACTTTCGGCTCCAGTCACGACATGAGAAAGCGCTGGTATCCTGTTTGCAGCGGTTTCTCATGGACCGAGAGGCCACAACAAAATAGTATATTAAACAGCTTCTTTCACTTCCCCAACCGTCTTTCCCTGACGCTTATCATGCATTGCAAATAATCCGGCAAGTAATGTTCCTGAGATGGAATGCCATGTGCATGATACCGCGCAGATGATTGCTGATTCTGGTGTGGATGCGAACTGTGCAGTTGTTGTTGCAAGGTTTGTTGCAAGTCCTGCATTCTGCATACCAACTTCGATAGAGATTGTTCTCTTCTTAGAAGTATTCATACCAACCAGTCTGCCGGCACCATATCCAAACAGATATCCAAGTCCGTTATGAAGTAATACTGCAACAAAAATCACAACACCTGACTGGAAGAATTTCGCTCCCTGTGAAGATACAACTCCACCTACGACACATGCAAGTCCAAGTACTGCGATACCCGGCATGATCTTCTGAAGTTCACGGAATGTCTGTTTCTTTCCAAACAGGTAGTTCAATAAGAATCCAACACCTACAGGAAGGATAACTGTCTCAATGATCGATACGAACATCGGAAGTCCTTTGATCGTAATCTGTGTTCCACTTGCAAGGAATGATACCATAAGCGGTGTCATAACTGGTGAAAGAAGTGTAGATACTGTTGTCATACCTACCGAGAAAGCAACATCTCCTCCGCACAGGTAAGACATAATGTTCGATGACACACCACCAGGACAGCATCCTACAAGAATCAGTCCCAGTGCAATACCATCTGGAAGATTCAGTGCTTTTGAAAGTCCAAATGCAAGAAATGGCATGATCAGATACTGTGCAATCGCACCAACACAGATATCAAACGGGCGCTGTGCCAGAATCTTAAAATCCTCTGTTGTAAGTGTAAGTCCCATACTGAACATGATAATACCAATGATAATAGACTGGCAGGTGAACTTATTCGATACCATATCTGTGAAAAGTGCCAGGTTGACCCAGCCCATCATAGATGGAAGGAAAAATGTAACCACTGCGATTGCGATTACAACAATTGATGTGTAGTCTGATAAAAATTTGCTTGCTTTTTGTAATGTTTTCATTACTATCTTCCTCCTTTAAGCAATCACTGTTCACCAAATTTCTCTTTTTATAACACCTTCAAAACCGCGAACCACGATTTCATACGAAATTTTTGAGTATAAAAAAATCCCTCTTCAGATAAACTCTGAAAAGGGACGAATATAATCCGCGTTACCACCCTAATTCTGCAGAATAAAAATACTCTGCAACACTCTATAACGTACCATCATACGCTTTCCCTGTAACGGGGGATACCGGCGAGGTTTACTGATATTGCTTTCAACCCGCTTCTTAGAGAGGATATCCTTATCTGCTTATTACCTGCTTCCACCAACCGCAGGCTCTCTGTGAAATAACGATAGATACGGCATTGTTCTCATCAACGAATTTCGGTGAACCATATGTTTTTGTATGCACTTATTATAAACCTGTCATTTTAAATGTCAAGCATAAATTTTCACATTTCTTGCATAATATTTCATGCAATCTCTTCCATTTTCTCTTTCAGCTTCGGCTGTATCTCCACCAGTGTCTCCAGTAAAAGCGGGTTAAATGTACCACATTCACCATTCACGATCATCTCAAGTGCCTTCTCATGAGAGAATGCTTTCTTATACGCACGCTCACTGATCAGTGCATCATAGACATCTGCAATGGATACGATCTGCGCCGATATCGGGATCTCTTCTCCCAAAAGACCATCCGGATATCCACGTCCGTCATAACGCTCATGATGCCAGCGACAGATCTGATATGCGATCTTGATCAGTGGTTCATCTTTGTAGCGATCCATCTTATCAAGCATAGATGCACCGATCAGTGTATGCTGCTTAATCTGTTCGAATTCCTCCGGTGTCAGTTTTCCCGGCTTATTCAATATCTTTTCATCAATTCCGATCTTGCCGATATCATGGAACGCCGATGCCGTTGCGATCATGTGGCATTCATCCGGTGACAATTCGTATTTGTCCGTTTTTTGTACCAGATATTCCAGTAACATTTCCGTCAGGATCTTAATATGCAGTACATGAAGACCACTTTCCTCATTACGGAATTCTACGATCTGGCTTAACACCTCAACCATCATCTGGTTATTTTTCTCTTTTTCTAGAATCTGGTCTGATACCAGTGTCATAAGCCTGCGCTGCTTTGCATACAGCTTGATCGTATTAAACACACGCTGGTATACGATATCACAGTCAAACGGGCGGCTGATATAATCCGATACCCCAAAGTTAAATGCCTTTCTTATGAAGCCTTCTGACTCCTCACTCGATATCATAATGACCGGAACGTCTTCAATCCAGTGATTCCTGTTCATCACCGAAAGCACTTCGAATCCATCCATGACCGGCATAACAATATCCAGAAGTACGACCGAAAGTTTCTTTCCATATTTTCTAATCTTATCTACTGCTTCTTTTCCGTTTTCTGCCTCTATGATATCAAATTCCTCTTTCAGCATCTCGATCAATATCCCACGGTTCAGCTCCGAATCATCTACAACCAGGATCTGCTGTTTTTGCACATCAGACGCCGTATCATCGTATTCCGTCACGACCATATTCTTCTTTTCCTTGGCCTGATACATCAGATGATCTGCATGCTTCACTGCCGTTTCGATCGTTCCCCCATTATTTAATACTCCGCCGACACTGATCGTCAGCTGGATCTTTGAATAGCCCGGAATAATCGTCTTATTGACCTTCTGCTGGATCATCTGCAGCTTTTTGATAAATGCATCTTCTTCTATGCCAGGCATTACCAGAAGGAACTCATCCCCTCCAAAACGGATCAGACGGTCAGATCTTCTAATACTTCCCTCTATGACATCTGCCACTGTGCAAAGTACCACATCTCCTGCATTATGTCCATAAGTATCGTTATATAATTTGAAATCATCCAGATCGATCAGCGCAACTCCTGCATTGTCTTTTTTCTCTTTGATCTCATCTTCATAATAACGTCTGTTATAAGTATCTGTGATTGCATCTTTATACAACTTATCATTGTAATTCATGAACAGATTCACCACTTTTTCATGATCGATCTGTCCAATCTTCCAGTCACTGTCAAGCCCTCTTACCAGCTCCATGACATACGGTTCTCCACCAATCTCCATATATCTGGTGATCAGGTGGTACAGCTTTCCTTCGAATATTTCAATTTTCCCTTTTTCTTCTTTTGTGTCAAATGTATCCTGCACGATACAGTCATCACAATTTTTGCTGATATTACGTAATTTCTCAGGTCCGGATATTTCGACCTTACACACTTCTTTTTTCTTAGTCTCTGTATTCAGACGAAACAGACGTACCATCTCAAATATCTTTTTAAAATGATATATTTCCTCCTCAGCCTGTTCCATTGTCATGATATCAATCACTCCAATACCTCCCTTTTACGAATATCTATTCTCCATAACTACCGGATTCTTGGCAGATTCCATCTGTAATGTGCTGCCAGAAAACGAATTACCATAACGACTACGGAAGACACTACCATTGCCAGCAATTCTCCAAAATCCCTATACACAAGCACACACACCCATGCCCCGATAATCGAAGCACACGCATAGATATGTTTTACAAAAATGTACGGTGCCACTCCCGCCATCGTATCCCGCAGAAGTCCGCCTCCAACTCCGGTCATTGTTCCCAGAAATACTAATAAGAATGTATTATCGATGTATCCGCAGCTGATTCCTTTCGTTACTCCCATCGCCGAGAAAATTCCAAGTCCTACGGAGTCCATTGCTAACATAACTTTATCATAAAACTCTCCGAACCCATCCTGCAAGTATTTTCTTCGAAAATATACAATAGCAAATACAAAAATAGCTGCAACCACGGCATAGATCACATACACCGGATGCATCAGTGCCGATGGGATCTTCCCAAGTATGACATCACGTATCATTCCACCGCCCACTGCAGTCGAAACCCCAAGTACACATACACCAAATATGTCCATTCCACACTCAATTCCTACCATTGCTCCTGAAGCTGAAAATGCAACTGTTCCGATCAGCTCAATCACAAATATAACCCAATCCTGAATATCCATTTTATTTCCCCATTCCGTCATATTTTTACTGTTCACACACCTTGCACCCAGTAACTTATATTCTTCTATTCTTTTCGTTCGCAACATTCCACTCTTTGCTGCTTTATTTCTCCTCTTTCAGATCCTCCAGCATCTCTCTGACTGTCTTCCCATATACCGGATGTCTCTTATACGGAGCGATTTCCTCTAACGGCTCCAGTACGAATTCTCTCTTATGCATCTCCACATGCGGAATACATAACTCGTCTTTTTCCATCACCAGATCATCATAGAATATAATATCCAGATCCAGTGTTCTAGGTCCCCAGTGGATAATCCTCTCTCTTCCGGCTTCTTTTTCAATCCGGTTCAGTTCTTTTAATAATTCTTCTGGATACAGGAGAGTCCGCAGTCTCAGACATCCATTTAAGAAATCCGGCTGATCCGTCACACCATACGGCGGTGTTGTGATGAATCCCGATACTTTTTCAACCTTTGTATTACGCACCTCATCCAGTGCTTTTACTGCTTCGTCCAGATATTTCTGACTGTCACCCATATTAGATCCCAGTGCAATATATGCTGTATGCCACTGTCTCTCAATCTCGACGCTTACCGTCTTAAGCGGAAGACCCACAGGGGCCCATGGTTTTTTAATCTCCAGTTTTACTTTCTGTAACCCCTCAACCTTAATCAGCATCTCTTCGGCCAGTCCTTCTGCAATCCTCTCAAGCAGCTTAAATGTATGACTCTTTAAATACTCTGTAATAAATGCACTTACTTCCCCATAATGGATCGATGCACTTAATTCATCCTCAAGCCCTGCTTTTCTGGTATCTGTATACAGGACAGCAGACACCACGAACTTCTGCCCCAGTACATTTTCCTCCGGAAATACACCGTGATTGGCGAATACTTCCAGATCCTCTATCTTAATCTTGTCCCATTCCATGTTATAAACCTCACACTCTTACTTATCATAACCTCAGAATCCTGCGTCTCATACTTCATGCTTTCTCATAATCGCCTTTGTCATCTGGATGGCTCTTTTATTCTTCTCTACATCGTGAACTCTGACAAATGCGCATCTTTTCTGGACTCCATAGACGGTTGTAACCATCGTTCCTTCTTCTCTTTGATCTACCGGAAGATCAAGTGTCAGACCGATCACGGATTTCCTGGATGTTCCAAGTAATACCGGGTAGCCCAGTTCATTTAAGATTTCCATCCGGTCAATGATTTCCAGATTCATCTCATATGTTTTTCCAAATCCTACACCCGGATCCAGGATGATCTGGTCATCTGCAATGCCTGCATTCTTTGCAATCCTTACACATTCTTTCATATCATCCATAAAATCTTTCAAAAAATTCTGATATTCTGCCTTCTCACGGTTATGCATCAGACAGCATGCCACATTATATTTTGCGATCACATCTGCCATCTTCTCATCATATTTTAGTCCCCAGATATCATTTACCAGGTCTGCCCCCGCCTGAATGGCTGCTTCTGCCACATGACTCTTATAAGTATCGATGGATACCGGCACGTCAAATTCTTTTTTCAGTGCCTCGATGACCGGTGTCACTCTTGCAATCTCTTCTTCATCTGTGATCTGTATATGTCCCGGACGTGTAGACTCCCCGCCTACATCGATGATATCCACGCCTTCTTCTACCATCTGTCTGGCATGTGCCATCGCTGCATCCATGCCGTTAAATTTTCCACCGTCAGAAAAGGAATCCGGTGTTACATTCAGGATTCCCATAATATATGTGTTATTCTTTGTGTCAAATTCTCTTCCACCTATAATCATATCGTAATCTCCATATTCTTTTCTTCTTTGTCCCAGTTGCATTTCTTTTCTGCTGCGCAGGACAGACACATTCTGGATCTTTTGTCACTTTCGTAAAAAAGCTCCTCTATCTGCTGCATCCCCTCATGTCTTCTTCTGTGTCCTTTTACCGCCAGACAGATCAGTTCTTTTTCCTCATCTGTGAAGTTCACTTCCTCCGGGAGCGAATCCAGAATCCTTCTTGCCACCTTTTCCCCTGCTATCTCATGTGGGATCTGTTCTCTGTACTGGAACGATTTGCCAATATCGTGAAGAACTGCTGCCGTGTAGATCAGTTCCTTTTCATAACCCAGACCTTCTTCCAAATTCTTAATATATGCAATCCTTGCCACATCCAGGAGATGATTCATCTGATGACAGCAAAAAATCCGGTCCGTCTCACAGGATCGGATTCTTTCATAATATTTCTGATATAACTCGTGATTTATAACCGCGTTCAGCCGCGGCATCTTATCTCTTTTCTTTATTTCTTTTTTCATATCTTTACGTTTTTCTGTTTTATTTTAACTCTGTTACAGCTCATACGTTATACCAACCGTAACATTCATCTGTTCTTTATCTGCCAAGAAGCCGGAAGAATCTCTCTTCCAGTGCCGGATCTTCTTCAAATACACCGCGTCTTGCGATTGTAACGGTCTGGCTTCCCGGCTTCTTGATCCCACGCATCGTCATACACATATGCTCGGCCTCAATCATGACCAGTGCGCCTTTTGGCTGCATATATTCCATCAGTGCATCTGCAATCTGACCGGTCAGCTGCTCCTGAAGCTGCAGTCTTCTGGCAAATACCTCCACCGTCCGTGCAAGCTTACTAAGCCCGACAACCTTACCATCCGGAATATAGGCAATGTGCGCCTTTCCGTAAAATGGAAGAAGGTGATGTTCACAGGTAGAATAAAAGGTAATATCTTTTTCTACTACCATCTCCTGGCTGTCTACCGTAAATGTTTTGGAAAGATGCGTTCCGGCATCTTCATCCATACCTCCATATATCTCTTCATACATTCTGGCAATACGGTCCGGTGTATCAATCAAACCTTCCCGGTTCACATCTTCTCCTATACCTTCCAGAAGAAGACGCACTGCCTGTTCTATCTTTTCATGATCAATCATTTTCTTCCTCGTCTTTCTTTATGACTCTTTCTTTGCAGAATTTACTCTTCGTATATCCTCAATTATTGTCTTCCGGTTCCTGATTCATTGTACTCATATCTGTTGTAATAATCCTTCACAGATTCCTGATTCAATACCGGTATGTATTACATTTTCATATCTTTCACACACTGAATTACTTCACTGAGATAGGACAACGAACCACAGGCAACCACTACTCTGTTTTCTGCATCCTCTTTTGCATAATCATACGCTTTTGCCACAGCCTCTTCTATACTCTTTTCAGCTGTTACTGCCAGGAACTTTCCTTTATTCTTCCGGCATGTTTCTTCTTGACATCCACCTGCTATATCCGGTATTTTTTTCTCATCTGTTATTGATTTCTGCGCCGTATTTCTGATGCATTCTGCCAGTTTTTCTCCGGGCAGAGTACGTTCTTTATTCGGAAGATCCACCGTATAGACTCTCGATGCCAGCGGACTTAATATCTGCACAATCTTTTCGTATTCTTTATCTTTGAATACACCCATGATAAATATGATTTCTTTTTCTTTAAAATACCGTTCCAGTGACGTCCGCAATTTCTTCGCCGCATCTTCATTATGTGCACCATCCACGATCACTACCGGTTCTTCCGACAGACAGGTGAACCGTCCGGCCCATCTCGTCTCACGGATGCCATCCCGCACTGCCTCTTCCGTAATCTCATACCCCAGATCCTTAAGGCTATTGATTACTTCCAGTGCTGCCGCCAGATTCTCTCTCTGGCATTCTCCGGCAATCTGACTTTGCATATGCAGATATTCCTTATATGAAAATGTAATTCCCTTATAGTCATCTGCCTCTATCTCCATAAGCTCCGGTTCTGCTTCTACGTAAGCACATCCAAGACTTCCGGCCTTTTCCTGCAAAATCTTGCTTATACTTTCCTTCTGTCTTGCCGATACTACTTTACATCCCGGTTTTATAATTCCTGACTTTGTCTGCGCAATCTCCTCAAGCGAATCGCCAATCATGCCCAGATGGTCCACACTGATGGTTGCAAATGCCGCACATACCGTATTCTTTACAATATTCGTCGCATCCGTCTCGCCGCCAAGACCGGTCTCTAATACAACCAGATCACAATTTTTCTTTTTAAAATACAAAAAAGCCATTGCCGTCTCTGTCTCGAACACCGTCGGGACAGGCTGTTCTTTGCTCTTTAGCCGGTCAATCGCTTCTTTTACCTGTTCTGTTATATCTGCAAATTCAGTTTCGGAAATCCATTCTCCATCTACCTGAATCTTTTCCAGATACGAGATTACTGTCGGTGAAACATATCGTCCGGTTTTATATCCTGCCTTACTTAAAATCGTTGAAGTGTATGCAAGCACAGATCCTTTTCCATTCGTTCCTGCAATATGTATGAACTTTAAGTCATCCTGCGGATTTCCCAGCTCACGCAACAGACCTCGAATCGTATCTAAGCCAAGTACACTTCCGTATTTCGACATTTCGTCCAAATATACCCTTGCTTCTTTATAGGTCACGTTCTTATTTTCCTTTCATTTCCATACAGAGAACCTGCCACTGACAGCTTCTCCCAGGTTCTAAAAAATAATGCTGTCAACCGGATATTCCCGATTAACAGCACTATCATACCACTATTCGATTACTCTAACAAGTAATTACCTGCGTATTTATAGAAATCACTTCTATACAAACAACATCATTTTTTCCAACGTATAGTAAGTCAGACGGATATTCGCAATCTGCTTCGTTACTTGATTCGCCTAAATATTCAATAAGTCACTGAATACTTTCAGTGCTCCGTCTGTCTCATGCGCCAGTACTCGTTTTGCAAGTACTTTACCAAGCTGAACACCTTCCTGGTCGAAGCTGTTCACATTCCATACGAATCCCTGGAACATTACTTTGTTCTCGAAGTGTGCAAGAAGTGCTCCAAGAGATCCCGGATTTACCTGCTCTCCGATGATGATGCTTGATGGACGTCCACCTTCGAAGTTCTTATTGCGATTCTCATCTGCCTTACCACATGCAAATGCTACGATCTGGGCAGCTACGTTTGCACACAGTTTCTGCTGACTTGTGCTGTCCTGAATTACAACATCTGTTGCCATCTGGCTGTTCTTGTATCCAACAAACTGTAATGGCACAATGTCAGTTCCCTGATGCAGTAACTGATAGAATGAGTGCTGTCCGTTTGTTCCAGGTTCTCCGAAAATAACCGGGCCTGTAGGATAATCAACCGGCTCTCCGAAACGGTTTACAGATTTTCCGTTAGACTCCATATCTAACTGCTGTAAATGTGCCGGGAAGCGGCTCAATGCCTGAGAATACGGAAGTACTGCTGTACTTGGATATCCCAATACATTTCTTTCATATACACCGATCAGTGCATCCAGCATTGCAGGGTTTTTGAATACGTCTTTGTTCTTAGACAGTACATCTTCCTTTGCTGCACCTTCCAGGAACTGTGCAAATACTTCCGGACCAAATGCCAGGGATAATACCGCACCTCCAACTGCAGATGTAGAAGAATAACGTCCGCCGATATAGTCATCCATGAAGAATGCGGCAAGGTAATCATCACTCTTAGCCAGTGGAGATGTCTCACTTGTAACAGCGATCATGTGCTTAGAAGCATCCAGTCCTGCGTTCTTCAGGGCATCTTTTACGAATGATTCATTGGTCAATGTCTCAAGTGTTGTACCTGATTTTGATACTAATACAAAGATAGAGTGCGCCACATCGATAGAATTCAGTACAGCTGCAGCATCATCAGGGTCTACGTTACTGATGAACTTTGCTTCCATCTTAAATGTATCATTTTTCTTTGCCCAGTTTTCAAGTGCAAGATACATTGCACGAGGTCCGAGGTCACTTCCACCGATACCGATCTGAACAACTGTCGTGAATTTTTCACTGGCTCCGTTCGTAATCTCTCCTGCATGTACTTTATTTGCAAAATCTGCAATCTTAGCCTGCTGCTCTGTATAGAATGCACGCTTGTCCACGCCGTCAGCTTCTACAGCTTCTCCGAGCTGTCCACGTGTCATGTGGTGAAGTACAAGACGTTTTTCACCTGTGTTGATCACTTCTCCGTTATACAGTGCTTCGAATTTGTCTACCAGCTGTGCTTCGTCTGCTAATTTTGCAAGTGCAGCCAGTACTTTATCATCAACCTGCTTTGCAGCATAGTTATAAGTAAGTCCTTCTGCCATCGGAACGCTGTAATTCTTTACACGTTCTGCTCCGCTTTCTCCTGTCATTGCTTCTACAAGATTTACACGTTCTACATTCTCAAGTTCTTTGAATGATGTAAGGGCATCTAAGTTGTTCCAGGTAATCATAGTATTAGATTCCTCCTTAATAAATATAAATATGTTCTTTCCAGCCTGTTAGTTCAGACCGCATTCTATATAGATAGTAGCATATTTTTTCAATAATAACAATTATTATATCCTGTATATACTATGAATGATAATCTTTTATTGAACCACCGTTTATTCAATGCTATACTAAAAGTAGCGAGTCTGCAAAGGTCTTTTGTAGAGAAAGGACGTTATTTTTATGGTAGAAAATATATTTTTAAAAGACCAGAAACCAATCAGTTTTGCTGATTATCTGTATTATAATCCGAACAGCCGTGAGAATCTTGGAGCTGAACTTCCGGTTATGGTATACCGCATGCTTGAGTACTCTCTGAAAGACGAACTGATCAAACGTTACGGAAAAGAAGAACAGGTAGAAATCTTCCGGAATGCCGGACGTACTGCCGGTGAATTCTTCGCCAAACAATTCCTTAATATGGACCAGTCACTGGACAAATTTGTCGGTGAGCTTCAGGACCGTATGCAGGAATTAAAGATCGGTGTTCTCCGTATCGAAGACGTAGATGAAGAAAGTGGTAAGATCATCCTGACCGTAGCAGAGGATGCCGACTGTTCCGGGCTTCCGGTTCTTGGCGAAACTATATGTAATTATGATGAGGGATTCATCTCTGGAATTCTTTCTGTGTATTCCGGAAAACCATACACCGCAATTGAAGTTGACTGCTGGGCAACCGGCGACCGTGTCTGCAGATTTCATGCTGCAGTTGAAGATACCGAATAATCCAGCAACATGTCTGCCCGCACAGTGATATGATTTTGCAGATGCTTTGCATTTTCATTCTGTTTTGAAAGATTATTTTGCAAGTTATTATTTCAGGAGATATATTTATGGAAGATAGAAACTGCCAATTATTATTTGAATATCTGAGGAGCATTTTATATGATCCAAAACCCGCATCCCTGGATATTGAGCTTCTGGACGAACCTTTCCAGAAGCTTGGAATGGGGCTTCAGTATCTTGATCACGCTGTCCGCGAGATGAAGACGTATTCTGCTGCGCTCTCCAATGGTAATCTGACAGATTTTACTCCTTCCAGAGATAACTTTTTATGTGAGAATCTCAAGAACATCCATGCCAATCTGAATCATCTGACCTGGCAGGCCAAGCAGGTTGCAAAAGGTGACTACTCTCAGACGGTATCTTATCTCGGAGAATTCTCTGAAGCATTTAACACCATGACAAAGCAGCTCCGTGAACGTGAAGAATTTTTAAAAGAAGAAGCAGAACGTGAAAAAAATCATGCAGATATGGTCGATAACTACAATGGACTTCTGCTTGACCTGATCAAACGCAGTAAAGAAGATATCCTCGTTACAAGTATCAATGACCCACGGATTCTTTATTCCAGCCGCAATAATATTGAAAAGCTTCAGAACTATGAGCTCTATAAGATCTTCCTTGAGAAACAGAAAGCCGGTCAGTTAAAAAAAGCTTCTGATGAAGCCTCCTATGAATGGACCTGGGATGCTGAAGATTCCTCTCATCACTTTTACCGTATCACAACTGCTTTGATGGAATGGCAGGGGGAAGAAGCCTATGCACACATCATTCTGGAAGTTACCAAAGATAAGCTTGAACAGGACAAGCTCGAACAGGAAGCTTACTTTGATACTCTGACCCAGATTGGTAACCGGTGTTATTTCCAGAAGAAGCTCGATGAACTATTAGACACCGGCAATAATCTGATCTTCTGCTACTGTGACCTGGATCATCTGAAATATGTAAACGATACCTATGGCCATATGGAAGGGGACTGGTATATCTGCCACTTTGTTGATATTGTAAAACACAATATCCGTGAACATGATGTATTCGCCCGTGTCGGCGGTGATGAATTCTGTATTATCCTGAAAGGATGTCCGGAAGACGTCGCACAAAAAAAGATCCGGAAGATCCAAAAGGACTTTATCGCCGAATCCACCAGACCTTATGATAAGAACTTTAGCTTTGGTATTGTAAAGCTTTCCAATGATCAGAAAGCTATCGGCATTGATGCCATCTTAAAACAAGCCGATGCGGCTATGTATATACAGAAAAAAGAACATAAAAAACAACATAAAAAACAACTTCTTATGAATACTTAAGTACCTGAAAGACCTGCCACTGGCAACTCAGCTTCCAGACCATTTTCTGCTTCGTCGCTCTTAGCTCTGCCCCTTCGCCAGTGCAATCTCCGTCATACCAATGATTCCATTCATAGGAGTCCGGATCTCATGCTTTTTCCAATGTTTTTTTACTCACTATCGACCATTATAGCATGAATCAGTGTACTAAAGTTCAGATTTGTGACATTTTGCATGGTTTTCTATAACAAAAAAACAATCAACACATGTAGATTGCTTCTTATCTTTCATATATCTTCAAAACTGCATACAAGAAATATTTTCTTTCATCCTACCTATCACCTTGCTTGGTCATGCCCTCGACCGATTAGTATCAGTCAGCTCCATGCATTACTGCACTTCCACCTCTGACCTATCTACCTCGTCGTCTTCAAGGGGTCTTACTACTTACGTAGGGATATCTCATCTTGAGGGGGGCTTCACGCTTAGATGCCTTCAGCGTTTATCCC
>ERZ827037.215-NODE-215-length-76038-cov-3.734019_pt1 | contig 76038 bp, 73 predicted proteins | sample MGYA00519924_ERZ827037 | MGnify/ENA primary metagenome ERZ827037 (study PRJEB31778, sample SAMEA3449250) | human gut metagenome | biome: human gut; feature: human-associated habitat; material: faeces | place: United Kingdom | collected 2010/2012 ... | reverse complement strand
GCGTTTCGCGCCGACAGGCATTTTTCCAATGCTTCAAACTTTGTTTGAAGCTATTATACCACAAAAGCGGAAAGACACAACCATTTTTTGCTTTAACGTATGCCAGAGTGCCCGTATATCACTCAAAAAGCAGCTATTTTGCCTCCATAATCGTAACGTTTTCTACAGAAAAGCCGGTCTGCTTGAGCACGATCTCTTTAATCTGCACGGTGATCGTATCCTTCAATACCCCTTTTCCAACCACAACCTGTGCTGTATTGCTGCCGATGACCACCACGCAGGGACTGCCGATCTTTGCGTTGATGAGGTTTTCCGTATCAGCTTCCAGCTTGATCGCCTTGGAAAGCTCCCCAAGCTCCTGTGTGGCGGTTTTTACGGCTTCTGAGGAAGATTTGCTGTCTTCAATTGTTTTTTTGAGCGCTTCGGCCGCTTTATCGTGCGCGGTGGAACGGTTCAGCCTCGCCTGTGCGAAATATTCATCTTCCACCTTCGCCTGGGCCTGCTGTGCCTTGGTTTCCTTCGTGTTATCCTGTGAGGACACGGAGCTGGAATTGACAAGGAGCGCATCCCCCAAATTGCCCGCAGCCTGAGATACCTGCTCGGTAACAGTCACGCCGGTGTTTGCTTTTTCTGCATCCGGCTTCGTATAATACCAATTGACAAACACTGCTGCGCCGAGCGCGACCACCAGGGTTGCCAGAACAATTTGCCTTTTCCCAATTGACATACTCATACTTATGACCATTCCTTTCTTGCGCCGGGCCGCGGAATTGTGCGGTTGTGGCGCCGCCAAAATTTTAAGTGGAGCTTATTCGTTTGAAAGATGCATCTGCTAAGCCGATGACCAGTCCTTTAAATAAGGTGCTTTCATCGATTTATCATAAGCGCGGCGGGTCAGCCCGTCCGCGCAGGCACAAGGGAATTAGAGCGCACCCAAAGGTTAGATTACAGCAGTGTTAAACGAAAAATCCCGATCTGGCATTCAGGCAATCTCTCCACCCCCTAATCTGCCATACGTGCAATACTAACGCGGGATGCGCCGATATCCAGCACAGCCGTTACAGCCTGGGTGATCCGCTGCTGGACATAGGCGGAGTCGCCGCCTTCGCAAACAATTGCGACGCCGCGGATTTTGGGTTGGATTACCTTAATGACCAAGCCCTCATCCCTGCTGCCGTTCGATTGCAGGATGATATACTCATTTTCCGTATTGCTTTTTTCATTTACCTCAACTCCCCCTGTTTTTTCCCCACTGCTGCGTTCGACTGATTGCTTTTCGTCTGCGGCATATACGGATTCCACGCCGTTTTCCAACGTGACCATCACCTTCGTCTTTCCGGCTCCGCTGATGGAGGACACAATATTGGTCAGCCGTTTTTCAATATCTTCCGCATAACTATATTCTGTCTGTATGTTTTCGGAGGGCGTTTCCACCTCCTGCTTTTTTGGCAGATGGATATATTCTGAGGCTAACAGTAGCAGCATACCCAACAGACCGATACCTACGATCAATGCAATTTTTTTATCGGCCTTAATCGCCTCTATCAGCTTCCGGCCTTTTTCTCCCACGTTTTTTTTCATTGTCATCCATTCCTTTGATTTCAATTACAATGCGGCTTAATCCCCCTCGAGCTTTACCGTTACAGGGCAACCGAGTTTTTGTTCCAATGCTTCCTGAATCAAGCCTTCCCTTCCCGCCTGACTGTCGGATACAAAAATTTTGAGCTCTGTTATAGATATGATGGAATCGTCCGCAATATCCATGTCCACCTGAATTTCCGCCTGCGTGACGCCGATCTCTGCAAGCGCGAGCTGTGCCGCTTCCTCGATCTCCTGGCGCGCCTGCTGAGCAAGGGCAAGGTTTACTTTCTGCTGCGCCGCTTCCACCTGCGCCTCCAGATTCCCTGTGCCCTGATCCGGCAGCGTGAGCGTAATTCCGTTTCCGGATAAAAGCGGAGATAAGATGGCGGATAACAAAAACAGCGAGATCATAACCCGCATAGCCTTTTCGGTTGCGCCCTTTGGCGCTAACGCATGCACTAATAAAGCGCCCACAGCGCTGAACGTGATGCACAGCGCCCAGCTTTGCAGAGCTTCCATCTCTCCTCCTCCTTTTTACGTTCCAGATTTGACTGAGAGCATCAGGGCGGTGGAAATAATCAGAAGCACCGCATTAAACAGCAGGATCGCCCCTAAAATAACCAGGGCGGATGCGACGCTACGCAGCAGGGCAGACGCTTTCCCCTGTCCAAATAAATCGGCCCCTATGGCACATAAGTTCAGCGTCAGCAGCCACAAAAGCAGCTCAGCGAAAACGGGAAGCGCAATGAGCAGCACCGCCAAAATTCCAAATGCGCCTGTAGCTCCGCGCACCAGGCTCAATGAGCTGACAATCGAGCCGAGCGCATCGCTGACCGCGCCCCCTACCACCGGCACAAAGCTGCCAATCAGAAATTTAGCGCCCTTCGCCGCAGCACTGTCGGCAGCGCCCGCAAGGAGGCCCTTAATCGATAGGAGGCCTACAAAAACAGTGGACAGAAAGCCGAGTGTTACCGTAACCGTTTTTTTGATGATATTGGTGATTCCATTCCAATTAAAAATCGGGGAAAGAGCGCTGACTATACTCAAGGCCAGCATAATCCCAATAGACGGCTTTAGAAAAACGGAGGAAAATTGTGCGATCGCCTGGGCAAAGCCAAACAAAAGCGTTTGCGAGCTCAGCGCGAGCGCCGGATTTCCACTCGCCGCTACGATCGCCGCATATACGGGAATAAAAGCCAGCATAAAATTACTGCTCAAGCTGATGGCCGCGCAGGTATGCGAAAGACATTCCATTACCCGCGGCACCAAAACGATCGACAGAAACAATGCGGAAAGCAGCGCCATCCCCTTACCGGCCTGGCTATTTTTTTCCTCTATCAAAGATTCTGCAACCGCAAGCAGGATCAAAACCCCAAGAATTTGCAGCGCTGTTTTCAGGGGGTTGTTGAGCTTCCCTTGCAGCAAATTGAGAAACATCTCCACGAGGGCTCGCGGCGATGTCTGAAACAGCGTATTAAAATCAATTTCCCCGATGCCAAGTTCTTCAAAAAGGGCACGCGTTTCCTGCGGCAGATCGTCAAATAGCTCGGCGGCGCCAGAGGCTTCCAGTTGGCTGTGAGAGAAATCCTCCTGTACGGCCGATACCGGAACGGTGAAAACCGCAAGCAAGAGCAATACCATTGCTATCATTTGAAATTTTTTCATAAATCCTTATCCTTTTATCAGTCCGGCCGACAGTTGGATCATGGCTTTCACAAGGGGCAGGCAGAGCAAAAGGATCGTCACCTTGCCTGCCAGCTCCACTTTATTAGAAAGCGCGGTTTCTCCGCTGTCTCGGCATGCATCCGCCGCCAGTTGGGTCAGGACGGCTACGCCGAGTGCTTTGAGCAGCAGTGTAAGGTATTCGGTATTGATCCCTGAGCCATGGATCAAATCTTTTGCCGCGCTTATGAGATCCCCCATCGCCGAAGCGATGAGCAATAAAATAAATACGGATGCAGCAAGCTGCACGACGATGGCGAACTCCGGCTTATACTGCTTAAGCACTGCGCACAGCAGCGCGCACACGATCGCAATTGCAACAATTTTTACAATATCCATATCGTTTATAGCCCGAAAATCGATTTGATATATTGAAACAGATTGCCAATCTGCGGGACGATCATCATCAACACAACGACCAGCCCCGCAAGCGTTGTAATCATCGCATACTCTTCCCGCCCGGAACGGGTCAGCAACTGGTTGAGGACTGCGACAATGATGCCAATGGCGGCAATCTTAAAAATAAAATTCACATCCATTTTCGATCTTCCTTCCTTTGTCAGATTCTGGGCGGTATCAGCAAAGCATAGCTCCTTTTCCCGGCCTTTTATAAAAAGAGAATCCACGCCAGAAGGCCGCCTAAAACGCCGAGGCTGAGATATAATTTGGCGTATTTGCTCTTCCATTCCCGTGCCTGTATCAGCCGCTCTTCAAACAGCCGCACATAGAGCTGACAGAGGCTGATCTGCCCATTGAGATCCGTCGTGCCCAGCTGAGAGCCAAATGCGAGCAGCAAATGAATATCCTCCCGCCGTAGAGAGCCCAACTGCGCGCGTTCTCTCAAAGCTGTGCTCCAGGCCTCTGGAAATGGAACCTCCAGGCCGCACATTCGGCTGCATTCCTGCAGAAATGGAAGCTCCGAGAATTCGCCGCGCAAGGCCATCCGGTGCATCAGCTCCCGCACGGGTGTACGGCAATAGGAGAGCTCGCTTTGTATGGCGTTGAGCAGCAAAAGCACTTGCTCCAGCGCACGGATTCTGCGGACGGCCGCTGCACTAAAATACTGGCCTATCCCGATGCAGGCAACCAGAATGCAGCACATCCCCACATATTTCATCGATTAGTTCCTCCGCCCTGTAGATTTGCGAAATCCGGCCCGGCAGTCCGCCACCCGCGAGCATCACCACACGGTCAAAAGCACCGGTTTCCAACAGCCGGCGGGCTTGCGGCCGATGCAGCAATTCCTCCTTTGTTGATGCATGAATGCTTGCAATAAACTTAACGCCCGCATTGACGCCCGCTTCGATCGCCTGAATCTCCTCCATGCCGCCCGCTTCATCACAAATAATGACCTCCGGGGAAAGGCTGCGCAAAGCGCTCAAAATAGCTTCGCTCTTCGGATAGCCGCTCAAGACATCACAGTTATAGCCCAGGTCGTTCTGCGCGACGCCTTCATAGACCGCGGCGATCTCCTCGCGCTCATCCACCACCGCCACGCGCAGGCTCCCACCTCCTCCGCCAGTGGAAAGCTGCCGTGCCAAATCGCGCAAAAGCGTTGTTTTACCGCTTCCGGGCCCCCCGGCAAGCAATACGCTGGGCACCTCTTTCCGGAATAATTTCTCAATCAGTGCATCTGCCGCGCCAATCACCTGCCGCGCCACGCGCAGATTGATCGAGGCAATGTCATGCACTGCCTTTGTCTTCCCGTTTTCACACACAGCGGTGCCGCAAATCCCAGCGCGATGCCCACCCGGCAGCGTAATATATCCATTGCAGATACTCTCCTGAAAACTATGTACCGAATAGCCGCAGATGGCGTGAAAGCATTCGGTAACCTCTTCATGGCTGATCCGTACAGCGGCGGAGGAAAGAATATAGCTCACCCGTCCGGTTTCACTGATAAAGCACGTCCCATTCAGCCCAATCAATAATACCGGCTGACAGCTGCGCAAGCGGATTTCCTGTATCTGAGCTTTTATTTGTGTCGGGATCCGGTCTAGGATTTCCCGAATGCGGGGGCACAAAATTGCAATTGCCTGATCGTAGGGGGCTGTCCCCTTCTCCTTCATATGAAACCATCCTTTCGAATTAACAGTAGATCTGAACCTTGCCTCGCTTCTATGAATATGAACCCTTGTCCGCAAATAGAACTGCGATACCTAGACATCTATCCGCCTTTTCCACATGAGAGATATGCTGCTAAATGATAATTTATGCAAAACAAATGAGCCATTGAAAAATGCCAAGCATTTTTCAATGGCTCATGCTGATAGATTCTGTTCAATCTGCTCACTCAGATTTTTTCGTGGATTGATTTCGACCGCTCTTTCCTTTGCGGCCCTGATATCGGCGCATTAGACAATCCTGCATATTGCAAAAGCTCAATACGGCCGCGATATTGATCACCGGCACCAAAAACAGCAGGTAACGTGCTTTGCCCTCCCACAGCAGTAAAAACAAAACAACACCAATGAGCATCATCGCAGTCAGGCGAAAGGCCCAACCATCCGGCTTGCGCACCAAAAGAATAATCCCCATCAATAGTGAGAATAAAACCACGGCCTGAAACGCCTGTTGGTAATCGAGATAACATTGTACCAATGGGCCGTCGCCAGCCTTTAATGCTGGATGGACAATCAAAGGATGCTGCGCGAGCTTCCCTCCCACTTGATAGTTTCCAGTGCAAAGCATTGCCTCCAGTTTATGAGACAAAAATTTCAAATAACCCGAAGTGCCTTCCATACGAAGCCGTTCTACAAAGCGGGCAGTCGTTTGTTTTTGGCGCTCCGCATAGGTCGGAACAGATCGCGTGAAAGCATCATCATGTACATTATACGCGCCTATGGTTTCACGGTTGGCACCCATCATAAACCAGTGCGTCAACGGATACGTATAACGGTCGTCATGTACATCGTCATCGCCATACCCAACCGCCCCGGCTATTAAACTGCTGCCGGCTAGAATAATTAAAAAACCTAGCAAGAGTAAAAGGATTGTCATGCCTTTTTTGACCGCCGGACGCTGCCAAAAGAAGGACGCATCTTTTCCCTCATCCTGTTCATTCTTTTGCTCTGTACGGTCAAAAAGAAGAAAAATCATCAGCGCGACCAAGCCGATTGCGGCGATTGATTTGATTCGGAATCCGAACCCCGCCATCATACCGCTTCCAACATACAAGGCTGCTTTTTTCCACTTCTGTTGTTTGGTTAGAACGGGCATTTTACGCGCATAAAGCCACAGGGCCAATGTCCACACCGGGAAAGGGAGCGCCAGCGTATCTGTATAGCAGATGGACGCATAGAGAAACAGTGGGGCGCTGCCCATGCAGAACAAAAGGATTTTTAAGCCGAAGCGTTTGCCGCGTAAAAGCTTTCCAAGAAAAAAAGCGCCATAAAGAGCAACGAGGATATGAACGATACTCAACACATAACTCACGCCGCAGGCCGCCGCCATCGTACGCGCATGAATCAGCTTCATAAAAAAGGTCATATATAAGAGTGGATAAATTTGAAATGGATAACGGGAAAAATAGGGCATGTCAGTCAAAACGCCATCGCGAGAAAGCTCTAGGGCAGAGCGTAAAACAACACCATAATCCCAAGACGGCTCAATTGAAAAAAGCACGGTTGACAGGATGCAGAACCCACAGGCTATGAGCATCAGGGCCGAAACCGCTTTGTTTAAATGCTTGTCCGCCAGCCGGTCAATCAGATAAAACGCACCCCACAGCACGAGGCCAACCGCCAGCATCGCGCCGATTGCAGACAGGCCAGATAAAAAATTTCCGTCCCACCGTCCGTTTGCCATAACATACGGGAATAAAATTCTGATAAAGGCATAGCCAAACAGCAAAGCCCCTACCACAATAATCGCCCAGCGGTAGCAAAAGGATAATGGATGATGGCGTTTGATCTGTGTGCCAGGTGCATCACCGGCATGATTTGTTGCAATAAAACTCACAATATCTTTCCCCCAAGTAATCTTCATGCTGGAACTAAATGTAGCGAAGTAGGCGGTCAAAGACCACCCCTACAACAGAATTTTATCTCGAAGTCCCATTAGACTCGTTTTTATTACGCAGCGCAGCAAGTAACAAAACAAAGCCTACCGCAACTACACGGAACAAAGAGATATCCCCCCTCCCATGAGCAAGCAGCTCACGGAGGCTATTTTTATTATGACATAGGCAGGGAAAAAAAGCAAGAGGCCCCAAGAACGGCCAGCTCCATGGCTTTTGGCCAGATGTTTTTCCCCTTCGATTCTGATCCGGTCGCCATATCTAGGCACCGATTTGCTTTTTCTCTTTGAAATGGCTATAATAATTAATAAACGTTTTCAAAGGATAGCCCCCTCCTATTACCTCTTACCTTTTCCCTCCGCCTGATTGATTATGGCAAAATGCTTTTGAAAACGAAACAAACGGATGTTGAGGTGTATTTCAATGCATGATGGAAAAAAAGGTTCCACAGGGCACAATAAGAAGCCAAGCAAAGCAATGATTGCAGTGATCTCCATCGTCCTCGTGCTTCTATTGCTCGTAATCATCGGTGTGGTCGTCGGCAACCGCTATCTGGATAAAATAGATATTGATCCGGCGGATCCGAGCGAACGCACGACGCTGCAGGTAGACCCGGAAGTAGAAAAAGAAGAAAGTGATCTTAAGAAAAAAATTCCTAAGAAATATCAGCAGGATTTCGATAATGCGGATGAATCGATTGCAAAAAATATCAAAAGTGGAACCGTATGGTATCACAAAGACGTTTACAACCTCCTGCTGGTCGGAAGTGACACGCGTAATCCTCAGTACTATTCGCGCTCTGATTCCATGATCTTGATTTCTGTTAATAAGCGAAGCCAGCAGGTTAAAATGGTATCTCTGCTGCGCGCGGCCTACGTCAGCATTCCGGGGCATGGTAATGCAAGGCTAAACGCCGCCTATTCCTACGGCGGTCCACAATTGCTGATCGATACGATTGAATTAAACTATAAAATCCATATTGATAATTATATCAGCGTCGATTTTACCGCCTTCCAAAAAATAGTTGATATTTTAGGCGGCATCGATATGAAGCTGACAGATGTCGAAGCAAAGGCTTTGGCTAATGATTTCGCCGCCGCAGGGCTGGATGTTCCCACAGGCGCCGGAACCTATCATATGGACGGAGCTACCACGCTCAAATATGTCCGTCTGCGCAGCATCGATTCCGATCGCAACAGGACGCAGCGCCAGCGGAACGTTTTGAATGTGATCATCAGCAAGGCAAAATCTATGGGACTCAGCGAAGGGCTTGAATTGTTGGATGAAATTTTGCCGCTTGTAAAAACCGATATGAGCAAATCCACAATCGTTTCACAGGCGACCAATGCGATGCGCTATCTCAAATGGAATATCACGCAGGATACGATTCCACATACCTACCCCAAGCTTGTCAATATAGACGGCATGGAAGTTTTACTGCTCGACTGGAACCAAACTGTCAGCTATATCCACAAAATTTTGTATCCTGGCCTGGAGCCTCAGAAAATCCCCTCCTGACAACAGCATCATTTTTTTAATCAATACAGCCGTCCTGAGCTGCTTTCTTCAGCTCAGGGCGGCTGTTTGTTTGATTGAAAGAAAGGAAAGCCCTTATAAAATATTTCTCTATTCATTTGGCACACTACTATCATACAACTTCAAAACAGTAAGTAAATTTTTCTATTCAGCTATGAGAGAAGGCGCCGATTTTTGTCATGCAGATCAAATTGCCGCCGCGCTCTCATCGGCTTACTGAAACGGAGGCTCCATCCCAAAATGAATCGTTGGCTCACCGCGCTCGGCGGTTTTTTTGTCGGCATTGTCAACAGCCTCTTGGGCGCTGGCGGAGGCATGCTGGCCGTCCCGCTTTTGCAAAAATCAAACTTAACACAAACGCAGGCACATGCTAGCTCGATCGCCGTCATCTTTCCGCTTTCCCTGCTCAGCTCAATCCTATATGTCACATCCGGAAAGGTAGCGCTCATGCAGGCGGTTCCCTACTTCCCGGTAGCGGTGATCGGCGCTATTGCCGGCTCTCTGCTGCTCCCGCGCATTCCTGCAAAGTGGCTGCGCCGGATTTTCGGGATCTTTATGCTTTGGGCTGGCGTCAGGATGGTGATGAAATGAGCTGGATCGATCAAATCGCGGGGCTTTTCTCAGCCGTGGCAGGGGCACTGGGGCTCGGCGGAGGCGGCGTGCTGGTGCTTTACCTCACGCTCGGCATGCATATGCCCCAACTGCGGGCACAGGGGATTAACCTGCTGTTTTTCCTGCCCTGCGCGCTCGTATCCATCCTGATGAACTGGAAAAAGAAACTCATCCATTGGAAAAGCGTCATTCCCATGGCACTGGGCGGGCTTGCCGGAGTCGGCCTGGGTACCTGGCTTGCCGGAATGATCAAGGGCGAATGGCTGGGGAAACTATTCGGCTGCTTTCTCCTGATCGTAGGGCTGATCGAGCTGTTCGGCAAGCCGAAAAAAGAAAAGGAAGCCTAAAACGCACGCTGCATCAATCCGTTGCAGCGTGCGTTTTGCGATAGTCAATATAATCCTGTAAAATCATAACGGCGGCCACTGCATCTACCACAGCCTTACGCTTTTGCCCACGCGTGTTGGTTTGATTCAGCGCCTGATGCGCACACACCGTGGTCAGCCGTTCATCCCAAAGCTGAACAGGCAGGTTACACGCTTCCTCCAGCTGCGTGGCAAACGCGCGGCATTTTTGCGCGCGGAAGCCCTCGCTTCCATCCATATTCCGCGGCAGGCCAAGCACAATTTCCTGTGCATCGTGCTTTTTTGCCTCTTCGGCAATCATCCGGGCTAACTTTGGCGCATAGGCCTCCGCCAAAACAGCCACGGGGGAAGCCAGCAGTTCCAGCTTATCGCACACGGCAATCCCCGTGCGCGCATCTCCATAGTCGACGGAAAGAATCACCATTTTGCAGCACCTCTTTATTCAAATTGCATCGCATCCCGGTTTTCCTTCCGCCACCAGCTTTGCTTTGCAAAGGTGGAGAGGTGCTCTGCCAGATGCGAGCTGTCGTTTTCCAGCAAAATCTCAGGCTGCATCGAGCGGTCAAATGCAATCACGCTGATCGCTGTGTTATCGCACCAATCCACATCGTTGAGCCGCTCTATTGGCCAACCATGCGCACGGCACAGCAAGTTCCGGATCGCACAGCCATGGGACGCAATCAATACAGACTGCCCAAAATGGCCGGTGGCAATCTCCGTGACGGCCTCCCAAATGCGGCTGTAAACTTCGACCATGCTCTCTCCGCCGTCCGGATGGAAGCTCCACGGCTCCTGGTTCCAGAGGTAACTTTCCTGCGGGTAAAGCGTCGGAAAATCACCCCACTTCTTTCCTTCCCAGCAGCCTCCATGGATTTCAGCAAGCCGGGCATCCAGCTTGATCTCCAGCCCATAATGGCGGTTTGCGGCCTGCGCTGTTTTCAATGCGCGCTGAAGCGGGCTGGAATAGGCGGCCTGAAAAGGGAATTCCCGCATCCGCTCTGCAAGGGCGTCCAACTGGCGGGCACCATTTTCCGTAATATCACAATCCGTGCTGCCCTGAAACACACGATGATAATTGCCCATCGCCTCACAGTGGCGCACAACGATCAGCTTCACATGCTCTTTATCTACCATACTTCGACCTTCCCCGTCAGCTCGGTGACCGATTGGATCTGATGCTCCTCCAAATACCGCTCCAGGCCCTCGATGATTTTCAGCGGCGCATACGCATCCGCAAACAACGCGGTGCCGATCTGGATGGCCGACGCGCCCGCGAGCATCATTTCAACCGCATCCTCCCAGGTAGCGATCCCGCCCATCCCGATGACAGGGATTTTTACGCGCCGGGCCGTTTCCCACACCATGCGCACCGCCACAGGAAACACCGCCGGGCCGGACATGCCGCCCGTATTGTTCCGCAACACGGGGCGGCGGGTTTTAATATTAATCCGCATACCAGTGAGCGTATTGATGAGCGACACCGCATCCGCGCCAGCGGCCTCTACCGCGGCGGCAATCTCGGAGATGCTGGTCACATTCGGCGTAAGCTTCACGATCAAGGGCTTGCTCGTTACTTTACGAACCGCCGCAGTGATCTCCTGAGCGGAGGTGCAGGAAGTACCGAAGGAAGCGCCGCCCTGTTTGACGTTTGGGCAGGAAATGTTCAGCTCTATCATATCGACAGCCGTTCCATCAAGCTTTTCGGCGGCCTGGCAGTAGTCGGAAATCACACTGCCCGCCAGATTGGCGATGACCACTGTGCCCTGCTCCTTTAGCCAGGGCAAATCCTCCCGGATAAACGCATCCACTCCCGGATTTTGCAGGCCAACGCTGTTGAGGATGCCGGATGGCGTTTCCGCAATGCGCGGAGGAGGATTTCCCAGCCGCTCGTGGAGCGTTGTTCCCTTACAGGAGATGCCCCCCAGGCGGGAAATTGGGTAAAGGGCGTTATACTCCCGGCCGAAGCCAAATGTGCCGGAGGCCGTGATCACCGGGTTTTTTAGCGTTACGCCTGCGAGATTCACAGATAAATCCGCCATTACCACACCACCTCTTTCGCATCGAATACCGGGCCGTCCTTACAGACATGACGGTAATGCTCCCCATCCGCCTCTTTCGTTTTGCAGGCGCAGACAAGGCACGCGCCGACGCCGCAGCCCATGCGCTCCTCCAAAGAGACCTGGCAGGGAATCTGATGCTCCTGCGCGAGGGCCGCAATCGCTTTCAGCATTGGCGTGGGGCCGCAGGCGAGAATCCCCGCGCAGGGCTTTTCCCGCGCAATATGCGCTGCAAGCCGCTCTTTGAGCAGATCTGTCACAAGCCCATGAAAGCCGAGCGACCCATCATCCGTTGCGATTTGCACATTGGCACAGGCCAGTGCAAAATCACGGGCCAGGATGCAGGCATCTGCATTCCGAAAGCCGAGAATCGCCTCGGTTTGCCCCGGCAATGTCTGCGCGACGCTTAGCAGCGGCGGCGTTCCAATGCCTCCGCCTATGAGAATAATCCCTTCCCCACTCTCCGGCAGGGAAAACCCGTTGCCCAAAGGCCCCAGCAAATCGACGGCGTCGCCCATCTGCCGTTCAGAAAGCCAGGCAGTCCCCTTCCCGCGCACCTCAAAAACGATGCGCAGAGCACCAATGTTGCGGTCAATCTCACAAATGGAAATTGGCCTACGCAGCGGATGTTCGCCGCAGCGGATGTGGAGGAATTGGCCCGGCACGGCCGCTTTGGCAATTTCCGGCGCGAAGAGCGTGATATCAAAGGCTGCCTTGTTCAGGCGGCGGATCGAGGCGATCCGCCCTTCTGTTTGTAAGTATGCCATCTATTTCATCATCCTTTTCTCGGAAAACTGTAGCGAAGGGGCTCAGGCGAGATCAATCAGCTCAATATCCTCCAACGTGCGTTTATTGGAGAGGCAGCGCGTCAGCGCAAAAGCCGTATCCAGAGAGGTAAAGGTCGGAATTTGACGCTCCAATGCCCTGCGGCGGATACGGATATCATCCATGATTGACTGGCGGCCCTTTTGCGATGTGGAAACAACATAAACAATTTTATTGCTTTCCAATAAATCCATTGTATTGGGGGATCCCTCATGGATCTTGCGCACTGCATTTGCCGCAATGAAGTTCTCATTCAGCATTTTACAGGTGCCCGCCGTTGCATACAAATCGAAACCGAGTTGTGAGAAGCGGTCTGCCAGGCTGATTGCCTCCTGCTTATCGGAATCCCGCACGGAAAGGAACACGCCGCCTTTGCGCTTTAAACGCATCCCGGATGCCGCCAGACCTTTGAGCAGCGCATCTTCAAAGGTGTGCGCGATGCCGAACGCCTCGCCCGTTGACTTCATCTCCAGGCCGAGCTGCGTATCTAACCCGCCAATCTGGCCGAAGCTGAAAACAGGCACACGGACAGCACAGTATTCCGAAGGCTCGATGAGCCCAGTGCCATATTCCATATCCGCCAGCTTCTCGCCCAGCATGCAGCGCGTGGCAACCGCAGCCGCGGAAATCCCCGTCGCCTTCGTCAGGAAGGGCACGCTATGGCTCTGCGTTACGCTGGCGTGGAACAGATAAATTTCATGATCGTAGTAGACAAACCGGATGTTGACAAGGCAAGGTGTGCGCAGCGCAAGCGCTAGTTTCCCGGCATATTCGACCGCGCGCTGCTTTTCTTTTTCCGGAATTTTCTGCGTGGGGCATACGGAGATCGAATCCGCAGTATGAATCCCGGCGCGTTCGATCTGTTCCGCAATCCCGGGAATGAGATAATCCTCTCCGTCCGTTACAACGTTAAGCTCCATGCCTGTGCCGATATAATATTTTTGAAGCATAACCGGCGCGTTCTCCGTCAGCCCCTCCTGCTCGATGAAAAGGGAGAGATCCGCGCCCGTATAGGCAATGGCGCTGCGGTTCCCCGCCGTTAGCCGCACAGGGAAACCGAGCTCGCGCGCCGTTCCATCGGCATTGCCCACCGCCGTCATACAGAACGCCGGGTGCGGAATGCCCAGCTCGCCCAGCAGGCGGTCAAACGCATGGCGGTCGCTGAGCTGCTCGGCCTGCGCCTGCTGCGCGCCGAGCACGCAAACGCCCGCATCTTTGATCATCCCGGTCATCCGCACGGCGTTGGTTCCGCCAAATTGCAGCACCGCGCCCCAAGGCTTCTCCGTGGCGAGGATGTTGGCGACATCCTCCGGGGTGACCGGGTCAAAATAAAGCCGGTCGGCCGTTTGAAAATCCGTCGATACCGCGTCGGGGTTGTTGTTGGCGATCACAGCTTCGCAGCCTTGCCTGCGCAGCGTTTCCACACAATGGACCGCGCAGTAATCCTGCTCGATCCCGTAACCGATCGTAACCGGGCCCGCGCCCAGCACCAGCACCTTTTTCCGATCGGCAGCAGCACGGCCGCTCTTTGTAAAGAGCGCTTCATTATCATCATCCCAGGCGGAATAGAAATAAGGCCGCTCGGCGTCGAATTCCGCCGCGCAGGTATCCACCATCTTATAGGTGGAATGGGTGGGATGCGCAAGCTTTTCGCCGGTCAGGCGCTCAATCGTGCAATCGAGAAAGCCCATATTTTTTGCACGCAAAATGGCATCCTCATCCGCACCGGCCGCCAGCTCCGCCTCCATATCGGAAATATTCTTCATCTTCGCGAGGAACCAAGGGTCGATTTCCGTCAGGCGGTAAATCCTATCGAAGGGAATGCCGCGCTCGACCGCTGCATAGACGGCAAAAATACGCTCATCGTTCGAGCGCTCAATTAGATTCAGGAGCTCTTCATCGGAAAGCGCGGAAAGCTTGGGCAGACGCGGCGTATCAAGCTGCATATTGAGAGAGCGGACCGCTTTCATAAACGCCAGCTCAAAGCTCGTACCGATCGCCATGATTTCACCAGTGGCCTTCATGGAGCTGCCCAAACGGCGCTCCGCCTCATCGAAACGGCCAAACGACCATTTAGGAAATTTTACAACGCAATAATCGATGGCCGGCTCACAGCAGGCAGTGGTGCAGCCTGTGACCGGATTCAGGATTTCATCCAGCGTATAGCCGAGCGCGATCTTTGCGGCCACCTGTGCAACGGGGTAGCCCGTTGCCTTCGAAACCAGGGCGGAAGTGCGGCTGATGCATGGGTCGGCCTCCAGCACGGCATATTCCCCGCCATCCGGCCGCACGGCAAAGCGCACGCTGCAATTGCCTTCAATGCCCAGGGAATCGACCAGCTCAAGCGCACAGGCGCGCAGTGTTTCCGCTTCATTGTCCGTCAAGGTCTGCGCGGGCGCAACGATGATGCTGTCGCCCGCATGGATTCCAGCAGAGTCAAGGTTTTCCATGCTGCAAACGCTGATGCAGTTACCCATCCGGTCGCGCATCACTTCAAACTCGATTTCTTTCCACCCCGAAATGCATTTTTCCACGAGGATCTGACGGATCAGCGAGGTGTGCAGCTCTTTATCCGCCATTTCCAGCAGCGTCGCCTCATCCGGGCAAAGGTCAGCCGTGCTGCCACCGAGCGTATAGGCCGGGCGTACACGGACGGGATAGCCCGCTTCCTTTGCAAAAGCGGCGGCATCCTGCACGGTGCCGACCACCTTCGACGCCACGCCGGGAACACCCGCCTTCTCCAGTGCCTCCACAAAAGACTGCCTGTCCTGCACGCTGTGGATAATTTCGGGGCTGACGCCCAGCAGGCGCACCTGATGCTCCTCTAAAAAGCCGTTCATGGAGAGGCCGAGCCCCAGCTCCAGAGCCGGATTCCCGCCGACCGTCGGCAGGATGCTATCTGGTTGTTCCTTTTCTATAATCCGTTTGATGATATCGATATTCAAAGGCTCCAGGTAAATCTGATCCGCCAGGCCCTGATCCGTCATCGCGGTGGAAGGATTGGAATTGATCAGAACGGTTTCCAGCCCTTCCTCTTTCAAAGTGCGCAGCGCCTGCGTTCCGGCATAATCAAACTCTGCCGAACGGCCGATCACCGCCGGGCCGGAACCGATCACCAATACTTTTTTAATCTCTTTCTGCTTCATTGCGGCGCGCTCCTTTCATCCGGTCAATCAATGCGTCGTAAATCCAGGCGGTATCCTGCCTGCCGCTCCCATCGGATGGCGTAAATTCCACCGAGAAAGCAGGCGCGTTGCAATAGGAGATGCCCTCCACCGCGCCGTCGTTTACATTGGCCATCGTCATCTCTGCTATGCCGTGTGGAATGCTCTGCGCCGCAACAGAATAGCCGTGATTCTGCGTGGTAACCATGATGCGGCCCGTTTCCAAAATCCGCACCGGCTGATTAGAGCCACGGTGGCCCTTTGGCATTTTTACCACCTTGCATCCGGCGGCAAGCGCCATCACCTGATGCCCCAGCCCAACGCCAAAAAGCGGAATTTTTGATTCCAACAGCGCCTTTGCGCAATCGATCAGGCAGGGCGCGTCATCCGGGTCGCCGGGCCCATCTGAAAAAATAACGCCGTCCGGCTTGCCGGCAAGAATTTCCTGCACTTCGGTAAAGGCCGGCACCAGCGTAAGCTCGCAGCCCCTGCGCGTGAGCGCTTTGAGCACATAGCGGGGAAAGCCGCAGTCGATCACCGTAACCCGGTAAAGCGGATTTTCCGCCGGGATCTTTTCCGGCTCCCGGATCGTAACAGCCTCTACCGCGCCGGAGATGGTATATGCCTTGATCCGGCGCAAAAGCGCATCAAAATCTTGAAGGGAATCCGTAATCGCGCCGTTGAAATAGCCCTTATCCCTCAGGGCGCGGGTCAGCCTGCGCGTGTCGATCCCGCAGATCCCCACAATATTGCGCCTGCGCAGGTATTCATCCAGCGTGAGCCCCCCGCCCATTGTGCTGGGCGTATCGCACCACTCGCGCGCGACGTATCCGTTTGCCATAATATTGGAGGCGGCGGTTTCCTCTTCCACGCCCCGGTTCCCAACCAAAGGGTAGGTTTGCGCAACGATCTGGCCATAATAGGTCGGGTCGCTCAACAGCGACTGATAGGAGGCGGTGCAGGTGTTAAAAACCACCTCGCCCACTGTTTCGCCTGCCGCGCCCATGGAATACCCGTGGAATACCGTGCCGTCAGCGAGCACCAAATAGGCCCGCTTCGCCTTCTTGTTTTCCATATCGATAAATCATTCCTTTCCAGCCGCTTTATTTGATCGAAATAGCCGGAATACAGGCTGTAATTTCATCCCGCATGCGGATCGCTTCCCGCCGCGCCGCATTGGCATAATCGCTTTCTTCGCAGCCCTCTTTCTGCCACGCGCACATCAGCGCACGGGAAGAATTGACGATAGCGCCCAAGCCGTTCTGATCGAACGCGGGGCGCACGCCCTGCGCGCTGCCCCCCTGCGCGCCATAGCCCGGCACCAGAAAAAAGGTATGCGGCAGCGCCGTACGCAATTCCTCCAGCTGATCCGGATAGGTGGCTCCAACCACCGCGCCGACGCCGGAATAGCCGTGATGCCCCGGTAAGTCGCAGCCCCAACGCTCGCAGAGATCGCCCATCATGCGGTAAACGGGCCGACCGTCGATCTGCTGATCCTGCACTTCGCCGGAGGAGGGGTTGGAGGTTTTTACTAAAACGAAAATGCCCGTATCCTGCTGCCTGCAAATTTCCAACAGCGGCTGAATTCCATCACTGCCGAGATAGCCGTTTACCGTCAGCGCATCAGAGCCAAACGGTGTAAACGGATGGCCATTTACAGAAACCTCGCCGAGATGTGCGGCGGCATATGCTTCCATCGTGGAGCCGATATCATTGCGCTTGCCGTCCGTAATGACAAACATGCCCTTCTCTTTGGCATAGCGGATCGTTTCATATAGGGCCCTCACGCCCGGCCAGCCGTACATTTCATAATAAGCACACTGTGGTTTTACGGCGGGGACAATATCGCAAAGCGCGTCGATCAACCCGCGGTTAAATTGCAGCAGGGCCTCCGCCGCCCCTTCGAGTGTTTCACCGTGGCACCGAAAGGCCTCCTCTTTGATAACAGTGGGGATATAACTCAGCTTGGGATCAAGCCCCGCAACCGTGGGGTTTTTCAGGTCGGCAATCTTTTCAATCAAACGATCTAGCGACATCGGGCAAACCACCTTTTCTTCGTTCATTTCTCAGCTCATCAAAAAGCGTTCATCCGCGGTAAACCAACTCGCCGCGGCAAACGGTATATTTCACACGCCCCTGGAGGTGCATCCCCTTTAAGGCGCTGTTGTGCGATTTTCCATGGAAACGGGCCGGATCGGCCGCCCATGCTTCCTGCGGGTCAAACAAAACAAGATCTGCCAGCCCGCCCTCTATCAATGCGCCGCTCGGCACGCGGAGAATGCGCGCGGGCACGGCCGACATCCGGTATAAAAGCTCCGACAGGCTCAAAACGCCCTGCTTTACCAATTGCGTGATTCCGGCTGCCAAAGAAGTTTCCAGCCCGACTACACCATTCGGCGCTTTTTCAAAATCCACCTTCTCCTGCGCGGTGTGCGGGGCGTGGTCGGTGGCGATTGCGTCAATCGTGCCGTCCCGCAAGCCCTCCAGCACCGCCAGGCGGTCGCGCTCTGGGCGCAGAGGCGGGCTCATGCGATAATCCGCATCGCGGGAAAGCAATTTGTCATGCGTCAGCAAAAAATAATGCGGGCAGGTTTCCGCTGTGACTTGAACGCCAAAGCCCTTCGCCGCACGGATCATGGAAACGCTTGCAGCAGTGCTGACGTGGCAAATATGAACCGGCACGCCAAGAGAAAGGGCAAGGGAAATTTCACGCGCCGTTCCTACATCTTCTGCCGCTGCCGAAATGCCTGATACGCCAAGCTTTTGTGAAATCTCGCCCTCATGGATCAAGCCGCCGTGTGTTAACGACCGGTCTTCGCAATGGGCGAGCACCGGCATCTGCAAACCGGCGGCCTGTTTCATTGCTTCTGCCATCAGGTATGCTGTGGCGACCGGGTTGCCGTCATCCGAAAAGGCTACCGCTCCCGCCTGTTTCAACGCGCGAAAGTCAGTTAATTCGCACCCGGCAAGCCCCTTCGTCACTGCCGCCACAGGCAGCACGCGCGCTTTTGCCTGCTTCGATTTTTGCAGGATATAACGGATTGTCTCCGGGAAATCTGCGGCGGGCGACGTGTTTGGCATGGCCGCCACACTGGTCACACCGCCTGCGGCGGCAGCCTCGCAGCCGCTTTCAATATCCTCTTTGTGGGTCAGCCCCGGGTCGCGCAGATGCACATGCATATCCACAAGGCCCGGCGCGAGGCAAAGGCCATCTGCATCAATCGTCTGGTTGCCCATCGCGGAAAGCCCATCGCCAATTTCCACCACCCGCTCCCCTTCGATTCGAACATCGCCAATTTGATCGACACCGGAGGCCAAATCAATCAGGTGCGCGTGTCGAATCAATAATCCAGGCCGCCCCCTTTCTCCATTTTTTACAATATGCCAAGATACCACAAACGAGCCTTTCGCCAAGCGGCAAAAGGTTCGTTTGGTGTTGATTTTTCTATTATGGCGTAATACCATTCAACGCATTCTCTATGGCCTGACCAGCCTGATTAAACGCATTGGAAACCGCATCCCCCGCCTGCCCGATCGCATCGGAAACATTGTTTGCAATATGATCGAGCAGGCCGGAGCCGCCGCAAGAGGTGCATACTGCCGGCGTATCGGTAACCTTATACCAGCCCTTCGCTTTGGAGGTGCAGGAGGGCGAGGCCAGCAGGCCGGTTTTCGTGCAATATTCCTTCTCAACCGTGAGGCCGCTTTTTTCAAATTCTTTGGACGCCAGATTTTTGTGAATCGGATCAAAAACCGCCTTAAACAGCTTAGCAGAGGGATTATAATCCGAACTAAGCGTAATCGTTTTGGGCGTATCATAGCCATACCAGGTGGCAGATACATAATAGGGCGTTCCCGCGGCAAACCAACGGTCTTTTTCATCCGTTGTCGTACCGGTTTTCGCCATTGTCTGGAATCCGCTGATCGCGGCCGCCTTTGTCGTACCATAGTTGGTGTTCGCCTGCAACAGCTCACACACAACATCCGCCGTATCCGGCGACAATACCTTTTCCCCCTTCACAGAGGTCTGCAAAAGCGTTTCAGAGCCGGAGCTGTTGGTCACTTTATAATAGCAATAGGGCGCATAGTAGGTGCCGCCATTGCCGATTGCCGCGTAGGCAGCCGCCATATCAAGGGTTGTAACGCCCTGTGTAAAGGCGCCTGTGACGAGCGGAGCCCAGTCCGCATCCGATTTTTCCAGCGTGGAGAGGTGGAAATGGTTCTCCAAAAAGTCAAAAGACGTTTTGATCGTTATTTTTTCCAGCATACGGGCGGGCACCGTGTTTAAAGAGCGCTCCACCGCGTATTGCAGCGGATGCAGCTGCCCATCTCCAACTTTTCTTTCATAGTTGACAGGCCATGCCTTACCGTTGACATAACGGGATGGCGAATCCGCGATCATGGAGGACCAATTGTAAAGATTGTTTTCGATCGCGGGCGCATAAATGCTCAACGGCTTAATAGAAGAACCCGGCTGCCGCTTGGAAGAAACCGCGCGGTTCAAGCCGCGGTTTTGCAGCTTCTCCCCCAGCCCGCCGACAACGCCGACGACGCGGCCTTTATAATCCATTACCGTCATTGCGGCCTGAACGCCCTTGTTGGCCACCGTTTTACGGTTATAAAACACATTTTCCATTGAAGACTGCACGTCCGGATCCATAGCGGTATAAATCTTCAAGCCGCCATAATAGACCTTCTGCGTCGCCTGCTGCTCTGTCAGGCCATATTGCTCCATCAGATCGTCAATGACCTGATCGACCACGTAATCCACATAGTAGCTCTGGATTTTGCTCTCCGACTGCGTCGCTTCTTTGTCATCTTTATGCGCCGCTTTGTACTCCTTGCTGTTGGTAAAAACAAGGGGATATGCGATCGCCTCGTCGTACTCCTCCTGGGAAATCGTCCCCTCCTCCAGGAGCACGCCCAACCCGTATTTCTGCCTTTCTTTGTTATCTTCCGGGTTGACCAGCGGATCATATTTATAGGGGTACTGCGTGATGCCGAGCAGCGCGGCGCACTCCGCCAGGTTGAGCTCGCCGGGATCCTTGCCAAAATATTTTTCCGCCGCCGTTTTTACTCCATAGCAGCCTTCGCCCAGATAAATCGTATTGAGATATGCTTCCAAAATTTCATCTTTGGAATAATTCTGTTCCATATTCAGGGCATAAAGGATTTCGCGAAACTTGCGCACGATGGTAACGTCTTTATCCCCCGTCAGGTTTTTAATCAACTGCTGCGTAATCGTAGAGCCGCCCTGGGACATGCCATGCTTGACAATCGCTGAAGCGGTGCGGAACCAATCGACCCCGCTATGCTTTTCAAAGCGCTTGTCCTCAATTGCAATCACGGATTGTTTCATTTCTTCCGGCATCTGGCTGAGGCTTGCCCAGATGCGGTTTTCTGTTCCGTGCAGCCGCGTCACCTCTACCGGCTTCTGATTTTTATCGTAAGCGTATACGATGGTCGTCTGATTCTGGTTCGCCTTGTATTCATCCAGATCAATCGCAGGGTCCCCGTGGGTGAATGCAATCATATAAACAAGCACCGTTATGCCGACGATCAGGCATGTCAACGCAGCCGTTACCAGCACCCCCAAAAGCACTTTGACGGGGGCAGAAAACTCACGCCCCGTTTTTTTGCTGCCGGGTTTGCGGGCACGGGTGGCTTGCCCCTTGCGAACAGGCGATTTATGGGCCGCCCCAGCTTGACCGGACGGCTTTTTCACAGGCTTGGAATTTCGTGGATCATGATTCATAAAATCCTCTGCCTCCTTTTCTATTCGATTATTATAGCATACTTTCTCGGAAAAGTTTAGTAATTTTCGAAAATTCGTTTTCCGTATAAAAGAAGCAAAATCGCGTGATTTCCATACTCTGGTATAAAGCGAAAAAAATATGCGCACAATAAAGGCGAATCTTCATTTTAGAAGCGGAGGGAATACTGATATGATGCGGAAAGGAATCCGTATTTTGTGTGCGGTATGTCTGATTTTCTCAGCAGTGATTCTGACAACGGACGCAATCCGTACTTCCGTCACAGGTGCGGAAACAAATGCCGCCCATACGCAGCAAGCGGAGCAGGCGCCCTATATGCTGGGGGAATACCAGGGCAAGATCGCCTCTTACCGCACTGGAAGCACGGAGCCGATGGAAATATTCGATATTTATCTGGACAGCCTGCCAGCCGTTAACCGGCAGGAGCTATTGCAGGGAATTCCAGCACAGACGGTACAGGAGCTGCATCGGTTGATTGAGGATTATACGAGCTAAAAATAGCAAGCGATCCCCTGCAGAGTATTATATCTACAGGGGATTTTTATTTATGCTATTTTTTAAAGCAATTACTTACGCCTGAATCCATCCCATTTTAAACCCCCCTGAATCCAGCTGATAAATGATTTGTTGCCATCCACCAGATACCCCAACCACTAAAATTGGATCTTCCGCCGTAACATATCCATAATAATTTGTAGTATTAGCACGTCTATAAACATTTTTTTGAGAATAAATATATCGGCTATACTCATAATCTATATTATAAGATAAAAAAGCGGAACTATTACAAGTTCCTTTTGATACTCCACCACTAGAAACAGAAAAAGAAGGGGACCCATAGTAGAAATTACTTATGACTATTTCATTTGCTCCGCTAATAGATCCGAGACTCGTGGAAGTTGTACCTGTAGTAAGGGTATATGCTTTAACCTTATTGTATATTGAGGTATTTACTGTTCCTGTTACCCATCCCATCTTATAACTACCAGAGTCCAAGGAATAAATAATAAGCGATTTTGAACCTACAGAGCCCAACAATGTAATGGGGTCATCAGAGGTTACTGTTCCAAATTTGTCCTTACAATCATAACGTCTATATACTGTCTGACTCCCACTTACTTTGGCTAAGGATGAACCTCCCCATGTAATCAAATTTTGAGGTAAAAAAGCTTGATTAAAGTTACAATAACCAGTTTTACTTCCACCAGCCGTTAGTTGATATGTGATACTTGCCCATCCATCTGTATAAACTTCATTAATAGTTACTGGATCTAAACCATCAAATTTTCCTATTACGCTACTGCTAGTACTTGTAGATTGATAAACAGTGGTGTATCCCGTACTAATGGGATATGCTTGTAACTTTTTAGGAAATCTAGTCCAAACTGTATTTCCTGCGGCTAAAGCTACTGTAGAAGCGGAGAAGATGGAAATCAACACAGTAAAGGATAAAATAAAAGCCATTACAAATGCAAAATAACGATTTTTAAGTTTACACATTGACAATCATCCTTTCATCTACAAATTAACTGATTTATATTTCATAATCCTCCTTTCTTTGTTATTATATTATTAATTTATATATATGTCAACTATAAATAATAAATATAATAAATTATAAAAAATAATAAGATAAAAAACAGCATAAATAAAAACCTAAAAATAAAGAACAAGCGAAAAATCAGGTTTTAAACCTTGGTTTTCCGCTTGCTTTTTATGCAATATTTTTTAAGAGGAGGAATGCGTCAGATCTTTTCGACCGATTAATTTAAATATTTTAGTGAAACCATAAACTTGCCAGCCCGCCGAACATGCCATATACGATCAGTGACATAATCAAGCCCGCGATGAAAACGCCGAGCGTGATGATCGGAAGCGATTTTTTAATGCGCAAATCAAACAGCGACGCAATCAACGCGCCTGTCCATCCGCCCGTACCCGGAAGAGGGATGGCGACAAACAGCAGGAGCCCCCACTCTTTATATTTCTCAATCTGATCGCTTTTACTCATGGAGCGGGCTTCTAATTTATCAATAATTCTCGCCCAGCGGGGAAAGCGGCGCAGCCAAGCAAAAATCTTTTTGATAAACAGCAAAATAAAAGGAATCGGCACCATATTGCCGATAAACGAAATGAGAAACGCCGTGAGAAAGGGAACATCCAAAAGCTTCGCCACGATCATTCCGCCCCTAAGTTCGAGAATGGGGAACAGCGACACGATGAATACAATCAATTCGTTGGGTATTTTGTTTTGAAAAAAATCCACGAAATATTGCGCCAAAGTTTCCGCCATTATACAACCTCATTTCAAAATTCAATTTTCGGGCATCGCAGTTTCTGTTAAAAAACGGTTTGCTTTTGTCAGAATCATCTTATCGTTTTCATAGTTGAGCATCTTCAGTGCCCGATCGTAACGCAGCCAGATAAAATCCTCGATTTCCTCCTGCTGGATCACAGTGTTTTTATCCTCTGTGCTCGCTAAAAAGATAATCACCGACTTCTCTACCTTGCCCTGAATCATATACTCCGATTTGGAGGAAAAATCCGGCAGCAGCCGAATGCGCATTCCAGTCTCTTCCAGCACTTCCCGTTTTGCCGTTTCCTCCTGTGTTTCGCCCTTTTCCATGTGGCCTTTGGGAAAGCCCCAATGCGCGCTCCGCTTATTTTTAATGAGCAAATAAAAAGGCTGACCAGCCTCCATGCGATATACGACCGCGCCGCAGGAGCGCTCATACAGGCACTCCAGCGTATAGCCATAATGGCCTTCCGCAAAATCAATCGCATCACAAATTTCATTGACGATGAAGCGCTTGCTTTTCGGTGCGGCAACCCACACAATCCCCTTATGATTGTTGCGCCGCACAATTGCAATCACCCGGCCGTCAAACTCCCGCACCGGATGGTCGATCCCCATGATATAAACGCCCTGTGCCTCTCCGCTGATGCCTGTAACACCCTGGGCAAAGCCGTAATTCAGCTGATAGGTGAAGGGAAAGCGCGGATGCTTTGCCCCAATGGGACGCACTACCTTGACTCTCACATATTTTCCTAACATTCCTGATCGCTCCTGTGCCTCCCCAAACTCCATCATCCTTGAAAGCTGCAACGCAGAACCGGATAAAACCGAACAAGGAATTGGGACAAATTGATCCGTCCGTCTAACATAAATAACGGCAAAGCCCTATTCAGAAGGGCCCAAATTGCACTTCTGCAAGCAGCTGCCACCCGAAGGACATCCGGATTCTTCCAACGCCAACCAGGCTGTCAGCCTTTTTATTATACCGATTTTCCCACCCGGTGGCAAGTATTTTCGTCAATTACTTGAAAAGAGATGCTCTTATATTGCCATTTTGCCGAAAAAGAGGTAAACTTAAAAAATGTGCTTTGGCAAAGTTTCTGCTTGCCAATAGACATAGAACGCTAAAATAAAAGAGGAGGGATTGACGATTCACAACTTGGATACGCTTTATATCAGCGATTTAGATGGTACCCTACTCACGCCGGAATGCAAGATTTCAGACGAAACGGCAAGCGCTTTAAACGCTATGATTGCCAACGGCCTCCTTTTTACGGTTGCCACGGCCCGCAGCGCCTCCAGCGCCGCTCCGCTTTTAGAGAAGCTGAACCTGCGCCTGCCGGTGATCCTGATGAACGGGGTGGTCATTTACGATTTGGAAAAACGGAAGCCGGTTTCCGTCTGCCCGATTGAGGCAGAGGCAGCGCGCGCTGCACTGGCTATTTTTGAGCGACACCATATCACCCCATTTTATAACCGGTTGAATCAAAATAAACTGGAGGTCTGCTTTACGCAGCTTAAACCGGAGGCAAACCGGAAATACTATGAAAGCCGTAAAGGCGCCCCGGACAAGCATTTTGTCGCGGTAAACCGGCTGACAGTGGCGAACGATATGCCTTCTATCTATCTGACTACGTTTGATTGCTACGATACGCTTTTGCCGGCTGCGCGGGAGCTTGCCGCCATTGACGGGCTGACCAGTGTGCTTTATAAGGACACCTACTCCGACGCCTGGCTGATTGAAGCGTTTAGCAGCAAAGCCAGTAAGCCATCCGGCGCTGAATGGATCCAAAAATGCACGGGAGCAAAGCATATGGTGGCCTTTGGAGATAATCTTAACGACCTGCCCCTCTTCGCCGCGGCCGATGAAAGCTACGCCGTATCCAACGCGCATGAGCGCGTCCGGGCAACTGCTACAGGTGTAATCGCCTCCAATACGGAAAACGCCGTGGTGCGTTTTTTGCAGGAAAACACCTCTTTTTATGAACGAGAAGTTAAAAATGGTTAAGGATTCTCTACAATCCCGCGAATTATATTGGATTTTTGAGCTTGTTATAGTATACTTATTGCATATTTCTTACAGTGGACTGCCCCAATATGCAGGCTTGGCCCTCTGCCGAAAAATCTCTATTAAAGAAAGTGAGCGCATCCGTTTATGAACAAATTGCACCAGGCCTATATCAGCTCTTTCTTAGGGCGTGAGCATATGAGCCCTGCTTTTTTTGAAGCCATCGAGGACCTGTATAATCGCCCGGAGGTTCAGGGGCTGTCCATCTATGAGCAGCATCTGGATATCGACCGTCTCCAGCATATCACAAGTGTGGCTTATATCAGCTTTCTCACATGCAGGCGGCTGAGGCTCGATTACCGCACGGCGGCCCGCGGGGCGATCCTGCATGATCTGTTCTACTACGATTGGCGGGAAAAGGATTCGAGCCATCGCCCGCACGGTTATCTGCATCCAGGATTTGCACTGAAAAACGCCCGTGAACTGACCTCACTGAGCAAAATGGAAGAGGATATCATCATCAAGCACATGTGGCCTTTGACCGTCCGCCCGCCGCGCTACCGGGAATCCTTCATCGTAAGCATGGCGGATAAATATTGCGCTACCTGGGAGCTGATCCTGTCCCTGATCCCAAAGCAGGCAAAAAAGCATAAGGAAATCATCCGCCGGCATCTGGAAGCATAAAACACCGCTCAAAATTTTGGCTGCGCCAAAGCCGCATAATTTTGCGGCCGGCGTAAGAAAGGATGGTCATAAGCGTGGCGCCGACGATACCGATGTACGTTCTCTATTTTTTCTTTTACAGCGCGGCCGGATGGCTGATGGAATCCATTTACTGCTCTCTTGCCAAACGCAAGTGGATCAACCGCGGTTTTTTAACAGGCCCGATGTGCCCAATCTATGGCACGGGCGCGGTAGCATTTCTCATTTGTCTCTCCCCGATCAAAGAAAGCTACGCCATTTCTCCGGTGCTCAAGCCAGTTTTGCTGTTTATCGTTGGAATTATTGTGGCGGATATCGTGGAATTTATCACGAGCGTGCTGATGGAAAAGCTGTTTCATGCGCGCTGGTGGGATTATTCCGATCGAAAATTTAATATCCAAGGGCGCATCTGCCTGCGCAACTCTCTTTACTGGGGGATTGCGACGCTTGTATTCCTCTATATCGTCCACCCGCCAGTGGAGGAAATCATTTCTATGATTCCGGCCAATATCGTCTATATCATTCTCGGCCTGATTTTCTCCGTTTTCCTGGCAGATTTGATCAACGCGGTGCGCACGGCGCTGGATATCCGCAAGCTAATGGATAAAATGCGCTCCATGAAGGATACCATTGAGCAAAAAATGGCCGAATTTCAGCAATCAGTCAGCAAACGCACCGAGCAATCCTCTTGGGCAGGCGATTTTTCCGCCCGCTTAACGGAGACGAAGGAACAGCTTGAAAACTACCGGAAGCTCAAGCGGCCGGGCCATCATAAAACCGGGCGTATGTTCCGCGGCTCTCAGCTCAATCAGGCGACAGACCGTTCCATGCAGGCCATTGAGGAAGCGCTGGCGGAATTAAAACGCAAACTCACCAACAACGACGATGAAATGTATTGACGCCGACAGGAGGAACCCTGGATGACAACCAGAGAACGGATGCAGAGCGGCAAGCTCTATTTTTGCACAGACGAAGAAATTGCCAGAGAGCAACTGGAATGCCTAGAAATTTTGTATGATTACAACCATACGCGCCCATCCGAATCACAAAAAAGGGAGCAGATTTTAAAAAAGCTGTTGGCTGAAATGGGTGAAAACTGCTATATTGAACCACCGCTTCATGCGAATTGGGGTAAATATACGCATTTCGGCAGTAATGTATACGCGAATTTCAATCTGACCCTGGTGGATGACACGGATATCTTCGTTGGGGATAACGTGATGTTTGGGCCAAATGTCGTCATCGCCACAGCGGGGCATCCTGTAGACCCACCGCTGCGGGAAAAAGTCGCCCAGTTCAACATCCCCGTCCGAATTGGCAGGAATGTTTGGATCGGGGCGGGCGCGATCGTGTTGCCAGGGGTAACGATTGGGGACAATGCGGTCGTCGGTGCAGGGAGCGTCGTTACAAAGGATATCCCGCCCAATGTGGTTGCGGTGGGAAACCCGTGTCGGGTGCTGCGTGAAATCAACGATCGAGATAAAGAATATTATTATAAAGATTTAAAAATAGATTTATAATATCATTGCGGCAAAAACGGCGGCAGGTGAAAGTCTGCCGTCGTTTTCTATATCCTTCTTCCATTTTTGATTGTATTTCGCTACAAAAAGCAATAGAAAATATAAAATAAAGGTTCCTAATACGTATACGACCAGGAACCATGAGCAAGGCCCGATTCTTGTTATTCATTACATTTTAGGAGGTTTGTGTTATGGCGCGTTTTACATTGCCCCGGGATCTATACCACTTTAACGCCAAAAACACGATTACCGACGCATGCATGGGTCCTCCCCCTGCCTCCCCACACAGGAAGAGATTGAAGGCCTGCTATTATGACACAGAAATTGATTTTTAAATAGGCCTCATTTGCCGAAACGGCCGGATCAGGATGCTGTTTATCCTGATCCGGCCGTTTTTAAATCGCTTTTTCCAGCTCCCTTTTCAACCGCTCGATGATCCGCTTTTCCAAGCGGGAAATATAGCTTTGGGAGATCCCCAAAAGATCGGCAACCTCTTTCTGCGTATGCTCCTTCTCGCCGCCGATTCCAAAGCGCATGCACATAATCAGCTTTTCCCGTTCCTCCAGACGGTCGACTGTTTCCAGCAGGAGATTCCGTTCATCCTCCACCTCAATGCCGATATTCACCGTATCCGGTTCGCTGCCGAGCACATCAGAGAGCAGAAGCTCATTCCCATCCCAATCAATATTGAGCGGCTCGTCAATCGAAACCTCCGACCGTTGGGAATTGGTTTTGCGCAGATGCATTAATATCTCATTTTCAATGCAGCGCGAAGCGTAGGTTGCCAGCTTGATATTCCGTGTAGGGCAAAAGGTATTGACCGCTTTAATGAGCCCAATCGTCCCAATGGAAATCAGATCTTCAATCCCCGCGCCCGAATTTTCAAATTTGCGCGCAATATAAACCACCAGGCGCAGATTGTGCACGATCAGATCCTCCCGGACACTTTCATCTCCCTGTGCGAGCCGCTGCATCAGCTTTGCTTCCTCTTCCTTGCTCAACGGGGCCGGAAGAGCTTGGGAGCCGTTGATATAAAAAACGGAGGACGGCCTGAATATGGCCAAAAGGCGGCGAATGCCAGGCCTGTATTCTGGGAACCCTTGTTTTGTGGCGCGCTGTGCCTCATAGCAAAAAATGAAACGCCACACCCGGGCCGATAGTTTATGTAGTGTGTTTCTGATAAGAGATTCCATCTGGTATGCCCCCTTGCACCAGGCGCTCATTGATCAGCGCCCCATATTCCCCTGCCGCCAGCCGGTCGTTGACAACGGCTATCAGCACATCCTTCTTCTCAAGCTGCATATTCCCGTCAGAGATAATTACTCTCTCCGGACGAAATGCGGGCAAAAGGCCTGTTCCCCCCACGGTGTGGTACGGAATCAGCCGAAAGCCGAGCGAATAGGCCTCCGGTGGCGCATGCAGTGCCGAGGGCTTTTCACGGAAAAGCGCCCTGAGTTCAGACGGCAGCAACGTTTTCGCCCGCGCATATTCCAATAGAATCACCGGCGTATCACTGAAATAATCGGATAAACTGTTGCCTGTATCAAGCAGTGCCTGCGTGCATAAACGATTGCCATTGAGCTCAACTTGCAATGTGTAAACCCGGTTTTCAGGCGCATGGCGCCGAAAGAGCCTGGAAAACAATACCGTCAGCCCATAGCAGACGATTGCCGTCACAATCAGAACCGTTACGCTGATATCAAAATACACCGCTCCATTTTGGTAAACCATCCCTTTGGGGCGGAATAGCAGCCAAATTCCCATCATCAGCCCGGCAAAAATAAAATTGGCGGCAAGGAAGCAGGCCGTTAGCTTGCCAAAATGACGCAGCCCGTGCACCGGATAGGCTGCCAGAACAATGGTCACGCAAAATATTACTTTTATCAAAATCGGAAGGAAATTTGGAAGCTCCGGCGCAAAAATAATAAGAGAATAAACGGCTCCAAGGGCGGCCCCAAGCAACAGCCGCCATCGCTTTGCCCTCTCCCTAAGAAAGCACGCACCAGACAGCAGGAGGAGATAATTTACAAAAAGGTTGAGTGTGAACAGCACATCGACATAGACAACTTGAGACAATCTACCGCCTCCAAATGTCTGTTTGATCCTCTTCATTATAGCTTTTCCGGTATCGCTTTTCTGTCGGTTTTGGTCAGGCTATTTGCTCTTTTCCAGCCGGTTAGAAGGTTCTTTAAAGCCATTTGCGGAACAAAATAGCCGCAGGCTCATCCCTGAAGCCTTTTGCAACGCAGGATCCGGCGTGCCTTTCCGCTCATTCGATTTTTTATTTATGATCCTGAATTTTCCATTTGACACCCGCATATTTTTTTTATTCCAGTCCATACTATCGTTGAAACCATTGAAGGAGTTGAAAAAAATGCTGGATCGAATTTCTCTGATCCTTGTTGTGATCGGCGCCATCAACTGGGGCAGCATTGGGCTGTTCAAGTTTGATATCGTCGCATGGATCTGCGGTGGCCAGGGTGCTATTCTGAGCCGAATCATTTATACAGTAGTCGCTCTCGCGGGCATCTGGTGCCTGTCGCTCCTCTTTCGTGAAAACGAAGTTCTGGAAGTCCATAACGGGGAGCAATAAAAATAGCCTTCTGTTCCTTAGAAGGAGAAAAAGCCCTGTATCCTGGCCGAATTTTGCATCCGGCCATCGATACAGGGCTTTTCATGCGCTCCGGGAGAAACGTGCCCCTATCCAAGACAATTTGGCTGCTGTGCATTGCTTTCCAGCGTTATCGTGTGCTATGATAAGGCAACCGCACATCTTGGAGGGGGACCGTGATGGACCGCAATCGATTTCAGCAGGCGTGCATGCAGGCACGGGTAAGCCTACGCGGGCAAAACGGCATCGGGACGCTTGGGGAAAAAACGCTGCATGCAGCCCTAAAAGCCTACTATGAGCCGGATGCGGAAAGCCATGAAATTAAAATCGGGCGCTATATTGCCGATATCGTCGGGGAAAATGGAATTATTGAAATCCAAACGCGTTCCTTTGATAAGCTGCGCAAAAAACTGGAGGCTTTTTTATCCGTTGCGCACGTTTCTGTGGTTTACCCCGTGGCAGCTGTGAAAAAACTTTTATGGATTGATCCGCAAACGGGCGAGATTTCAAAGCCGCGTAAAAGCCCACGAAAAGGCGTGGCGCAGGATGTGTTTCGGGAGCTTTATAAAATCAGGCCCCTCCTTTCACACCCCAATCTGAGCATTCGAATCGCACTGTTGGAAATCGAAGAGTACCGCTGCCGTGATGGATGGAGCGCAGACGGCAAAAAAGGCGCGACACGGTGCGACCGCATTCCATCCGTATTCATTAAAGAAATCGTATTGAATACCCCCTCGGATTATCGGCAGCTTCTTCCAGAAATATTGCCATCCCCTTTTACGGCGAAGGACTATCAAAAAGCGGCAGGTATCCGCCTTTCGGATGCTCAAACGGCGCTGTTGCTGCTCTATGAGCTCGGCGTGGTTGCCCGAATCGGAAAATGCGGCCGTGCCTATCAGTACATAGCCACTTCTCTCTAAATCTGTTTTTTAAATTTAAAAAGGGCCTGTTGTGAAATACAAACCATTTCACAACAGGCCTCTTTCCCATAATCATCAAAAATTCAGCCTTCCGCGCGGGCAAATTGGCTGTTATAAAGCTGTGCATAATAGCCCTCTTTCCTCAGCAGGCTTTCATGCGTCCCCTGTTCGATAATCTTTCCATCACGCATGACAAGGATGCAATCCGCCTCCCGGATGGTGGAGAGCCGGTGTGCCACAATAAAGCAGGTGCGCCCCTCCATCATCTTCGTAAACGCACGCTGCACGTAGATTTCCGTGCGCGTATCGATGCTGCTCGTCGCTTCATCCAAAATCAGCATCGGCGGATCGGTGAGCATTACGCGCGCAATGCTTAAAAGCTGGCGCTGCCCCTGGGAGAGGTTACCGCCATCCTCCGCGAGCACGGTATCATAGCCTTGCGGAAGGCGTTTGATAAAGCTATGCGCATGAGCGGCCTTTGCCGCCGCCACCACTTGCTCCTGGGTAGCGTCCGGCCGACCATAGGCAATATTTTCCCGCACGGTACCGGCAAAAAGCCAGGTATCCTGCAACACCATGCCAAACTGGCCGCGCAGGCTCGCCCGGGTAATCTGGCGGATATCCACATCATCCACGCGGATTTCACCCGCATCCACATCGTAAAAGCGCATCAACAGATTAATGATCGTTGTTTTTCCGCAGCCGGTCGGGCCGACGATGGCAATGCGCTGCCCGGGATTGGCATAGAGATTGAGTGCTTCAATAAAGCGCTTGCCCGGATGATAGGAAAACGAAACGTCGTGGAGATTGACCTGCCCCCTGCTCTCCGCCATGACAACCGCATCCGCCGCATCGGGTGTTTCATCCGGAGAATCAAGCACTTCAAAAACGCGGCCCGCGCAGGCAATTGCGGTTTGCAGCTCTGTGACCACGCCGGAAATCTCATTGAACGGCTTTGTATACTGGTTGGCATACTGCAAAAAGGCGGAGAGCTGGCCCACCGTGAGCCCGCCGCGCAGCGCGGCGATTGCGCCGCATACGCCGACCGCCGCATACACCATCGCATTGACAAACCGGGTGCAGGGATTCGTGAGCGATGAATAAAACTGGGCTTTCACGCCGCAATCATAAAGGCGTGCATTGATCTCCTCAAACGTTTCCTGCGCGCGCTGCTCATAACCGAAGGCCTTGACGATCCGCTGCCCGCCGACGAGCTCTTCCGCATATCCGCTGAGTTCCCCCCTTGTTTGAGACTGTTCCCGGAATTTCTGATAGGAACGCTTTGCAATAAAAGCGGAAACAAAAAGCGACAGCGGCGTGAGCACCACCACAACCAGCGCAATCCACGGGCTGACGGAGAGCATGAAGCCCAGTGTACCGAGAATCGTCACCACCCCGGTAAACAGCTGGGTAAAGCCCTGTAAAAGGCCGTCGGACACCTGATCGATATCGTTGACCACGCGGCTGATCAAATCGCCATGCGCATTGGAATCGATATATTTCAACGGTACCTGCTCCAGCTTATCGAATACGGAAACGCGCAGATCGCGCACCGTACGGTAGGCGAGAATATTCGTGCACTGTGCAAGTAGCCACTGAAACAGAGCGCCGACCGCCACTGTGCCCGCCAACAGCGCGATATCAGACAGGATCTCTTTGAAATTGACATTACCCGGCCCGATGATCTGATCGATCCCCCGCCCGATCAGGATGGGGGCATACAGCGTCATTCCAACACTGAGCACTGCGCTGATGAGCGCCAGAACGAGATAGCCTGTATAGGGCCTGGAAAAGCCCAGCACACGCTTTAAAATCTGTTTTCTCATCCTGCCGCCTCCTCTGCATTCATCTGGGAGAGGCAAATCTCCCGATAAACCGCACAGGTTTCAAACAGCTCGCTATGCGGCCCAACGCCGACGATCCGGCCATCGTCAAGCACAACGATGCGGTCGGCCGCGCGGATAGTACCCGCCCGCTGGGACACCATAAAAACGGTCATATCCTGCGTTTGCTGCCGGAGAGCCTTACGCAGCGCCGCATCTGTGGCGAAATCCAGCGCGCTGGCACTGTCATCCAAAATCAAAATCTGCGGCGCGCCGATCAGCGCGCGGGCAATTGTCAACCGCTGGCGCTGCCCGCCGGACAAATTGCGCCCGCCCTGCTGGATCATAGTATCGAGCCCCTCCGGGAGCTTGCTTACAAATTCGGCGGCCTGTGCGACTTCGAGCGCACGGCTAATTTCTTCATCTGAGGCATCCCGTTTCCTCCACTGCATATTTTCACGCAGCGTTCCGGCAAACAGCACCGCCTGCTGCGGCACCACGCCGATCTGACCGCGCAGTTGGGATAAGGGATAGTCCGCTACCTTGACGCCATCCACCATCACCTGCCCGGCCGTTGCATCATAAAAGCGGGGAATCAGGTTGACCAGCGTGGATTTGCCGGAGCCGGTACCGCCAATGACGCCAATTGTCTCCCCGCGGCGGACATACAGTTCAATCCCCTCCAATGCATTTTCCTGCGCGTTGCCATAGGAAAAGGATACGTTTTGGAACGATACCTTCGGTGTATCCTCGTTTGCCTGTGTGGACACAGACGCACGGCCTGGATCCGTTACTGTGGGCGTGAGCTCCAGCACCTCGCTGACGCGCGTGCCGCAGGCGGAAGCCTTTGTAAAAATCACAACGAGATTGGCAATCACGATCAGCGCCAGCATGATCTGCGTCATATAGCTGACCAAAGCCGTGATCTCGCCCTGGGTCAGGCGGCCACTATCCACTTGCATCCCACCGAACCAGATGATTGCGATAATGGCGAGATTGACAATCACATAGGTGGCCGGATTGAGCAGCGCAGAAATTTTGCCCACGCGCACGGCGGTGCGCTCGATTTCGCCCGCCGCTTCGTGGAAACGCTCCTGCTCTGTTTTCTGACGGGAAAATGCCCGGATCACACGGGCGCCGGAGAGATTTTCCCGGGTAATCAGACTGACCCGGTCCAAAAGCTTCTGAGTGATCCGGTAAAAAGGAATGGAGCGGCTCATGATGAAATAGATCGTCCCTGCAATCAGGGGGGCCGCGGCCAGAAAAATTAACGAAAGCTGCAAATCAATCGTCATGGCCATAATGGTGGAGCCGATCACTAAAAACGGTGCGCGGACGACCAACCGAATCAGCATGGCAACAGCAAGCTGTATCTGATTTACATCATTGATCAGCCTGGTAATCAGGGAGGGCGTGCCGATCTGATCAATCTCGGCATAGGAAAGCCGGTTGATATGGCGGAACAGATCATTCCGCAGCACCGTGCCCACGCCTTGCGATGCTTTGGCGGCCAGATATTGGCAAATCAGCGCACAGAGCAAGCCCGTCACACCCAGGAGAACAAGCACGCCGCCCATTTGCAGAATGTACGATTGATTCTTCCCACGAATCCCCACATCAATGATACGCGCCATTACCAAGGGTACAATCAGCTCAAAAATCGCCTCTGTCAGCTTGAACAAAGGGCCCAGAATGACTTCCTTTCGGAAGCCCTTCAGATAACGCGCCAACTTGAACATTCTTTTTTCACTCTCCCCAACCAAACGATGATCGATAAACAATGCCGCCGCGCGGCGGGAGGCGTTTCGCGCCGACAGACATTTTTCCGATGCTCCAAACAGAATGTTTGGAGCTATTATACCACATCTCCACTTTGCAGGAAAAGCGATTTTCCCCCACCTATATTCTCACATTAGTATGCTCAAAATCCGGTTCTAAATTTTCTTTTATGCTAAAAGGAATGTTTGTAAAAATGATATATACAATAAGTATATTTAATATAAAAAGTGTCGTTTAAAAATGACTTAGATATGATTCATGCGTAAATATATTATGTCTAAATTATTAATTATTTATTAATTGATATACAATATGTTGACAAAGACTCTGCAACGTGTTTATATATTGATAGGTGTTACACAACTTCTGAATTTTGTGCGGCACTTTCAGCGCGGCTTTGCCTCTTGTGCAAATTTCGTTCTGAAAAATATTCAGAAAGGAAATGGTACCCATGAAAAAGCTTCTGAGCATTGCCCTGGCGCTTGTCCTCTGCCTTGCATTGTGCGTTCCGGCCTTTGCTGCCACGCCCGACCTTGGCTCCTTCACCGATAAAATTGAGGAGATCAAGGCAAGTCTCGGCGACTTTGATACTGCAAAGATTACGGAAGCGCTCGGCAATGTCAATCTGGATTCCATCAAGGATGCTTTGAGCGGCTCCGGTATTGATCTGAGCGCAATCACAGGCCTCTTGGGCGGCGGCGATTTCGATCTTGATGCGATCAAGGATCAAGTAGACATCAGCGCCGTTAAGGAAGCGCTTGCAAAGCTTGGCATTGACACCAGCATGTTGGGTGATGCTGATATTCTCGGCATGCTCGCCGGCCTCGTAGGCGGAGGCGACAGCACGGCCACGCCAAGCGATCCCAACAAAAACGACAATGCCAATACGGATGATGGTTCTAACGGCGCGGCTGATGATTTCGAGATTCCAGATACCGGCGATACCGGCATCGCAGCCATTGCAGCGCTTACGATAGCCGCGGCGGCAGTGGTGGTGCTTGCAAAGAAAAAGCACTGAGTAGCCTTTTCACAAACTAAAAACAGACCAACCAAGTGTTGGTCTGTTTTTTGCTTTTCAAGCTGTAAACTGAATCACGATCCCAAATTGACAATCCAAAGCCGGCTGCTGTATACTGGTGAATAATAGGAGATGATAACGGCATGTCTGTAAAAGAATTCGTACTAAAAAAGCTCGAAGAAAACCGCGGGCTTCCCCTCTCCGGCGAAGCGATTGCCAATTCGCTTTCTGTATCGCGCGCAGCGGTGTGGAAGGCTGTGCATGCACTGGAGGCGGAGGGCTACCATATCGAAGCCGTCCCCAATCAGGGCTATACGCTTTGCACCGATAACGATCTGCTTTCTGCACAGGGAATCCGCCCCTATTTAAAACCGTCTCTGAATCCCAAGGAAATCCGGGTTTTCCCCTGCGTTCCCTCCACGAATCAGGAGGCCAAAAAAATGGCGCTGGATGGCGCAGAGCAGGGCTCCGCTGTGCTTGCGGAAGAGCAAAGTGCTGGAAGAGGCCGGCTGGGCAGAAGCTTTTTTTCTCCGCGCGGCAACGGGCTTTATATGAGTGTGATCCTGCGGCCCAAGGCCGATGCTTCCAACGCCGTATTAATTACCACGGCGGCAGCGGTTGGTGTATGCCGGGCGATCGACACGGTAACTGGCAGGCATCCGCAAATCAAGTGGGTAAACGACCTATATCTGAATGAAAAAAAAATCTGTGGAATCCTTACAGAGGCTGTGACAAATTTTGAAACAGGCGTCATCGAAAGCGTTGTTGTGGGAATCGGCATCAATTTCAAAGGGAGCCAGAGCACACTTCCGGAAGAGCTGCGGCATAAGGCCGGGTTCCTCTACACAGACGAGCAGCCTGCCACCACCCGCAACCATTTGGCGGCAGAGATCATCAATCAGCTCTGCACCTTATGCGATACGCTGGAGCTGCGCAACTTTCTTCCGGAATACCGCATGCGCTCCATGATTATCGGTGAACGAATCCGATTTTTACGCGACCAAGTGTGGTCCGATGCATTGGCAGTCGATATCGATGACAACGGCGGATTGATCATAGCGTTGGACGGTGATAAGCGGGAAACGCTGAGCTCCGGCGAGGTCAGCGTTCGCAGGCTCGAACAGGAGTAAAAAGCTCTGTGGCACGGCGAGCCTTTATGGATGCATATTTTCCTTTCACAGCAGTTTAGCCGAGAATCCGCAAGGATTGCAGGCGGCGGCGCAACGCGCTTCCCAGCAGCAGCGCCACAATCAATTTCACCATATCTCCAGCCAAATAGGGCACGACCCCCATCATAAGCGCCTGACCAAAGCTCAGCTTCATTAGGAACGCAAGCCAGAGTGTACCGAACAGATAATCCACCAGCATGCCAAGCGCCATACCCGCCGCAACAGGCAGGCGCGCTTGCTCAAATTTTTCTACAAACAGGCCGCTGATCACAGCCAAAAATAGAAAACCGACCAGATAGCCCCCGGTGGGGCCAAGCAATTTCGCGATTCCCCCTGAAAATCCGGAAAAAACTGGAACCCCTACAAGCCCAAGCAATAGATAAATGCCGCAGCTGACGGTTCCCCATTTCCATCCCAACAGAAACACCGCCAGCAAAACAGCAAAATTCGTCAGAGAGAGTGGAACAGGGCTGAACGGCAGCGGAATGGAAAGCGGCCCTAATATGCAAAGAATTGCGGTCATAACGCCGATCAATGCCAAGCGATAGGTTTTGGTGTGGTTTTTTGTTGCCATATTTATGGCCTCCTTGTCTTTGTGTTACCATCCAATCATAAAAGATATTTGTTGAATTGTCAACTATAAATATTATTTAGTTTACATTAGAAGAAAAAGGGAACCCGGCTGAAAGATAATTCTCGTCTTTCAGCCGGGTTAATTTCATTCAAAGAAAATGATTTATTACAAACGAAGTGAGTCAGAGCACAAGGCTCCACAAAGTATTGATTGATCGATCAAAAAAGGCGAATTCCTATAAAATAGGGAACTAGTGGCCTATTTATTTCTGCGGTTAGCACGGGCAGCCTCTTTATCCGCCTTCTTCTGCGCAACCTTAGCGGCTTCTTCCGCATCGTCTTTCGCTTCCTGAGCCTCAGCGCGGATTTTCGCAGCCTCATACATCGCAGCAATCTCATCATAGTGCTTATAATTTTCTTCCTGCGTGAGGAGCTTCTTTGCATCCAACCACGGCTTAGCAGCACGATGATAGATGGAGTTGGCGTTGGTCGCCTCCTTGATCTCTGTGCGCACCTTAGCGCGGGCAACCTTCGCCTTTTGAATCTCAATTTTCGCCTGCTTCACAGCCGCCTGATCTTTGCTTTCTTTCGCGGCGAAGAGCGCCTTATAGGCCTGTTCCAACTCCAGCTCCAACTGGTCTTCTTTTGCAAAAAGTTCGTCGAAAATGGAGGAATCAAATTCTACTAAGCCATTGGGATAATTCTTCAAAATAATCTTTTTAGAAGTCAGGCGCTGCTTGGCCTCCTCGATAGCTGCCTTGCGATAAAGCTTTTCCTCTTCCGTATTCTTCGGAAGTGCTCTGGCCTTTTGCAACACATCAGGTTCCACATTTACAAGGTTGGATAAACCAGCCGTATATACCTCTTTAGCAACTGCAACCTGCTCCTGAACCTCAAGGGTGCTGAATTTATTCATCTCATCAATGACAAACCTAGAGATTTCAATCATTCGGTTGTGCTCAATCGCATCTTTATGCGCTTTCTTTGCCGCTTTTACCGCCTGCTTATCCCCTGATTTTTTGGCCTCGCGGATTCCATCCTTTGACTCGGAAATCGGCTCCGCCGCAACATACGACCGCGCTTCATTGACCAAATCAATCGTTTCCACAAGCCCCTTGTCAGACAAAGCGTTATTGCCGTAATCCTCAAACAGCGCACGCACCTTCAACACGTTAATCATGCCGCGCTGTTTCGTCTCTGTCAAATCATAAAAGAAATAGGGGATCACGTTCATGATCGCGCCAAAGACGGACAACCCGACCAAAAGCGCAAAGGTATCCTCAAAGATATTGCGGTTATAGAGAACGTCATAAGCATTTGTATAACCCATAGACGCCGCATTTTCCGTTGTAATACCCAGTGCTTCATAAACCGCAGGCAAAACACCGCTTGTAGCCAACGTGATAACCTGCCCAATCAAACCGACAGTAGAAAACATACCGTCAATCCGCTCTCCCGTTACATACTGCTGATAGTCGCGGATATCGCCCTGAATGCTGGGATTGAGAACGTGCGCAAACGCGCCGACAACCCCGTTACTGAATAGGCAAATAAGCACCAGCCAAATGCACATGCGCGGATCTACATTCACGACGATCGGATAGATTGATGCAATAAAAACAACATTGAGGAAATTGGTCACCAATAGAACCCGTTTTTTACCAAAACGGCGGATCGCCCAAGGAGCCATCAGCATTCCCCAAAGAGCCGCATTACCATTGATGGTTTGAATCAGAGCAAACTGCCCCTCCGTACAGGCGTGCTGATACTGATACAGCCATTGCAAAATGGTGCCATAGGAGGCCTCCAGAAAGCCGATCCAGCCAGCCAATGAAATAATCCAAAAGTATTTATTCTTTGCCACCGCACGGATCGCATCGATAAATTTCACCTGCACCACGTGCGTTTTTGCCTGGATAATTTTTTCCTGCGTATTGGCATAAACCATAATGGAAAGCAAGAACCCGAGAATCACCATCGGCGGATATGCGTAACGATAGAGCTTCAGATCAGTCATATCGCCATTGGTGAGGAATTTGGCCGCCATCGGCATAACGATATTCACGATGGAGGGCGCTAGAGAATAGATCACAGCTTTCACTGTTGCCGCATCCGTGCGCTCCTGTGTATTGGGAGAAAGAACGAGAATCAGGTTTTCATATGCTTCATAAAAGAACATATAGAAAAACTGAAATCCGATATTGAAGAGCAGGACTGTAATCATTTTGAGCGTCATGCTCATATGTTCATAAGGCATCCAGACGAAGCCGATCGCGAGAATGACAGTGGGAAGGCCCATATAGAGCAGATACGGACGGTATTTGCCCTTTTTGCTGCGCGCGCTGTCAATAATGTTGGCGCGCAGAGCCGTCATTGGGAAACTCGATAAGATTGCGATCACATACAGCAGGTAAATCTTCGTCGGCTCAATGCCGATCGCATTGCCGATGATAAAATTACCAACGGAAAGAGATAATGCCTGAACCACCGTAATAATGAAATAAGCACCAATACCGCCGACACTATACGCGGCAATTTCTTTAAAAGGCATGTACCTGCCCGCCGGCGGCTTTTTCCAGTAATGCTTTACATCCGTAAGCAAAGTTTGGGCCGTTTGCTTGAGCTGCATTTCCTGTCCTCCAAATCACACAAAAATATTTCACGCATTTCAACGCACTATTATAGATTTTAACGTACTTGTAACAAAAAAGCAATATCTAAAGCAACGTCTATTCATATAAAACCCACCATAATTTTATTCCAATTGAGTGATTATTTCTTATATCTCATTATGCCGGATTTATGAACAAAGAATAATCAGCAAGAACCAGTCTATAAACACCCGGCGTATGTCCTGCCACCGCCGCGACCCTTTTCACAACCAGTCAACAATCCGATTTCATTTGTTTGTTTCATCTCCTCCTCCGTCCGCCATTAAAATAGCCGTGCGGTTTATCCATTTGGTAAACGTTTATGCCCCGTTTGATCGGTCGATCAGCCATGCGGTTTGGCCGGTATTGCAGAAAAAAACAAATTCTGCTATACTAAAGTTCTGCACAATCGGATGATAACGCGCAGGAAAGAGAGGGCTGTGCAATGCCAATTAAAATCGACAACCAGCTGCCGGCCCGGCATAGCTTAGAGTTGGAAAATATTTTTATCATGACGGAATCCCGCGCGCTGACCCAGGATATCCGTCCGCTGAAAATCCTGATTCTAAACCTGATGCCGACCAAAATTGAAACGGAAACGCAGCTCCTGCGTTTATTGAGCAACTCCCCGCTGCAAATTGAAGTGGAGTTGCTACAAACGGCCACCCACCAATCCAAAAACACCTCAGCAGAACATATGCTCAAATTTTATAAGACCTTTGACGACGTGCGGGAGGAAAAATTCGACGGCATGATTATCACTGGCGCGCCGGTAGAACATCTCCCCTTTGAAAAAGTGGATTATTGGGAGGAGCTCTGCATGATTATGGAGTGGAGCAAAACAAATGTGTACTCCACCTTCCATATCTGCTGGGGCGCTCAAGCGGGGCTTTATTATCACTATGGAATCCCCAAATATCCACTGGAAGAAAAGATGTTTGGCATCTTCCCCCATCACGCGCTCGATCCTTACCATCCGCTCATGCGCGGCTTAGATGATATTTTTTATGTGCCCCACTCCCGGCATACGGAGATCCGCCGCTCTGATATCGCATTCGTGAAGGATTTGCAGATTCTCTCCTTTTCGGAACAGGCGGGCGTCCATCTCGTATCCGATATGGAATGCAGGAATTTTTACTCCACTGGCCACTCTGAGTATGACCGAGAAACGCTTGCAACCGAATATTTCCGCGATGTAAACCGCGGCCTTGCGATTGAAATGCCTTTCAATTATTTTCCGGATAATGACCCGCAGCGCACCCCTCCCATGACCTGGCGGACAGCTGGCAGTATGATTTTTTCCAACTGGCTGAACTACTTCGTCTATCAGCGCACACCCTATGATCTGGCAACCCTGTAGCTCTCCGGCATCCGGATATCTGCAGCAGATGAAGCCATGAAAAGAGCAACCGCCAACTCTGTTCTGCACAGAATCGGCGGTTTTCTGTTTTGGACAAAATCATCGTCAGGTACATACTGCATCAAAATTCCCATAGATATATAAAAAGATGGCGGGCATAAAGCGCCCGCCATCTTTTGCTTCCCTCGCCTGCGCAAGGGGGACTCCGGCTTTCATTTTATGTCAACAAGTTAAATCGAAATCTCGTGCGCAATTCGATACAGATTGAGATCAATCGATTTTTTCATATTCAGAGCTTCGTAGATATCGAAATCCATCACATCTTCCTTCTGCATCGCAACCACACGGTTGCCAATCCCCTTCTCTAGGAGACGAACGCAATAATTGCCCATATGGCTTGCAACCACACGATCACGCACCGTGGGGGAACCTCCACGCTGCACATGGCCGAGCACAGTTGCGCGGCTTTCCACGCCGGTTGCTTCTTCAATCTGTTTGGTCATCTCTTCCACGCCGCCGATGCCCTCGGCCACAATAATGATAAAATGCTTCTTGCCGGTTTTTTGTGTGCGGCGCATCCGCTCGATGACATCGCGCTCAAAATCATAGGGAACTTCGGGAATCAGGATTGAGGTCGCGCCTACAGCAATGCCAGCATTCAGCGCCAGATAGCCTGCGCGGCGGCCCATGACCTCCACCACGCTGCAGCGATCGTGGGATTCCGTGGTATCACGGATGCGGTCAACCATGTCCATAATCGTATTCATTGCGGTATCATAACCAACGGTATAGTCGCAGCAGGCAACATCGTTATCGATTGTGCCGGGCATGGCGACGCATGGAATCCCGTGCAAAGACAGGTCGCGCGCACCGCGGAACGAGCCGTCTCCGCCAATCACCACGATGCCCTCCATGCCGGTTTCATGACAAACGTCAACCGCTTTCTGGATGCCTTCTTCTGTTTTAAATTCAGGGCAACGGGCAGTATACAGCATAGTGCCACCGCGATGGATAATATCGGAGACGCTTCTCAAATCCATCTCCACCATATCGCCGTTGATCAGCCCACTGTAACCCCGGCGAACGCCGAGCACACGCATTCCGCTTTCGCAGCCGGTACGCACGACCGCGCGGATTGCGGCGTTCATGCCGGGTGCGTCACCGCCGCTGGTCAATACACCAATCGTCTTCATAACCGTTTCCCCCTAAAAATGTAGGTTTTCATTGTGTCAGAAAGAATGCGCCGATAAGGCTTGGCTCCTTCCAGGCCCTATGAACGCATTATGTTAATCATACACTACTTTGACGCGATGTCAAGTATGCCATGATAAATTTATATCATTTTTTTGTCAAAGCCAAACGAATGCTGCCCCTCATGGCCGAAATACAACATTATCCTGCCCTAAAATCCGCCGCAGCTCCCGAAACATCGGCTCGTTTGGATCGATAAATTCCACCGGCGGCCGCGTTTCGTATGTTTGCGTATCGCAATAATAATAATAAAGCGGCGTCATACCATCAAAAATGCGCAGCACCCGCTCTGCCTGCACCCGCTCGGGCGCATCCTTTGAGGCAAAGCGCAGAAAAAGCCCTCGCCTTTTCGCCTTGGTTTCGCCTGGCGCAACCTGCGCAGCTGGGGCTGCCGCGAGAGGCATTTTTTTTCGCTGTCTTTGTTGAAATCCGGCTGGCACATGCTGCGGATCCGGAATTGCCTCCACCAAATCGCAGATCACCTTCGGATCTTCATCCTCACGCAGGCTTAGCCGCCCACTCAAGAGAATGACATTCCCTTCTTGCAGCTTGACTGCATTTTCCGTGAAAATCCGCGGGAAGACAATCACCTCAATCGCCCCATACATATCTTCCACCGAAAGAAAGGCCATCGTTGCATCGCTCTTCGTAATTTTTTTCTTAATCGATGAGACGATCCCCAACAGCGTCACCTGTGAATTATCGATATAGCGCGTGGAATATTCCTGAGCCGCTTCCAGCAAATCGGAAATCCGGGCTGCCTTCACCTTTTTCGCCGCATCCGTATATTCCATCATCGGATGGCCGGAGAGATAGAGCCCCGTGCTCTCCTTCTCCATGCGAAGCTTCTCCACAGCCGGGAATTCATCAACCGCTGGAAGGGCGGGGCCGGTATCTTCCCCAAACGTGGAGGACATGTCAAAGAAACCGAGTTGACCGTCGATATTGCGCCGCTTATCCGCCTCCAGCGTTTCCATCACGACGGGGAGCGATTGCAGCATTTGCCGTCGGTTGGCATCGAGCCCATCCAAAGCCCCGCATTTAACGAGGCTCTCCAGCGCACGGCGGTTGACATCCTTTCCCCCGTATATGCGCTTGCAGAAGGAATAAAACGAGGTGAAAGGACCTCCGGTTTCCCGCTCCTCCAAAATTCCTTTGATGAAGCCCCTGCCGAGATTTTTGATGGCGAGAAGTCCGAAACGGATGCAGCCGTCCGCCACGGTAAAGCCCTCCAAGCTCTCATTGACGTGCGGTGGCAGCACGGAGATATGAATCCGGCTGCACTCTGCGATATAGCCGGAAACCTTGCCCGCGCTGTCAAGTACGCTCGTCAAAAGCGCGGCCATGAACTCGCATGGATAATGGCATTTCAGCCACGCCGTTTGATAAGCAACATAGGCGTAGGCGGCGGCATGCGATTTATTGAAGGCGTAAGATGCAAAGGAGGACATCTCATCAAAGAGCTCGTTGGCGATTTTTTCATCCACGCCCCGCTTGATCGCGCCCTCACATTCCACAGTGCCATCCTCATTAACCAATCCGTATATAAAGTTTTTGCGCTCCTGCTCCATGACCTTATGCTTCTTTTTGGACATGGCGCGGCGCACAATATCCGCGCGGCCATAGGAGTAGCCCGCCAGCTTGCGGAAGATCTGCATCACCTGCTCCTGATAGATCATACAGCCGTAGGTGACATCCAAAATATCCTTCAGTAAAGGCGTTTTATAGCGCACCCGATCCGGGTGATGGCGATTTTCAATATAGGTTGGGATCGATTCCATAGGCCCGGGCCGATAGAGGGAAATTACGGCGATCAGGTCCTCCAAGCTCTCCGGCTTCAGGCCCATAAGGACGTTGCGCATGCCGGCGGATTCAAACTGGAAAACGCCTTCCGTCTGCCCGCTGGCAAACATTTCGTATACCGCTTCATCCTTTGTGGAAATTTGATTGACTGCAAAACCGGGCTCACGATGGCGGATCATTTTCTCCGCGTCGCTGATTACCGTTAAGGTACGCAGCCCCAGAAAATCGATCTTCAGCAGGCCGAGCTCCTCCAGCGTTGTCATCGTAAACTGTGTGACCACCGATTCATCATTGCGCGCGAGTGGCACATAGGTGGAAACCGGGTCGCGCGTGATCACAACGCCCGCCGCATGGGTGGAGGCATGGCGCGGCATTCCTTCAACCTTGCGCGCCATATCGATCAAGTCATGCACCTGCTCGCTGCTGTCGTACTGCTCACGCAGCTCCGCGCTCTTTTTCAGCGCCGCATCCAGCGTGATATTCAGTTCATACGGCACGAGCTTTGCAATACTATCCGCTGTGGCGTATGGCACGCCCAGCGCCCGGCCGACATCCCGAATCGCTGCCTTTGCCGCCATCGTGCCAAAGGTGACAATCTGCGCAACGTGATCCGCGCCATATTTGCGCACCACATAGTCGATCACCTCCGGGCGGCGCTCATAGCAGAAGTCAATATCAAAATCCGGCATACTGACGCGCTCCGGGTTGAGAAAGCGCTCAAAAAGAAGGTTATATTTCATCGGGTCAATTCCCGTGATGCCGATGCAGTAAGCCGCGATGCTGCCCGCGCCGGAGCCGCGCCCGGGACCGACGGGGATGCCCTGCGATTTGGCATAATGAATAAAATCATGGACGATCAGATAATAATCCACATATCCCATCGTATGGATCACATTCAGCTCATATTGCAGCCGGTCGCGATATTCCTGCGGCGGATGTTCCCCATAGCGCTCGTGAAGGCCTGTTTCGCACATCCGGGTTAAATATTCAAAATGATCCTCCCCGCCCGGCACGTCAAAATGCGGCAGCTTCGTTTCACCAAAGGTAAAGGTGACGTTGCAGCGCTGCGCAATCTTCATGGTGTTGTCAAACGCCTCCGGCACCTCCGGAAAAAGCGAACGCATCTCCTCTTCGCTCTTGAGATAAAACTCCTGCGTTTCAAATTCGAGGCCCGTCTCCTCCCCGACCGTGTGATTCGTTTGGATGCAGATGAGCACCTGCTGGACACGGGCATCCTCTTTATCAATATAATGCGTATCATTGGTTGCAACGAGCGGAATCCCCGTTTCCCGGGAAAGGCGGATGATGAGCGGATTGATCTGCTTTTGCTCGCGCAGGCCATGATCCTGCAATTCCAAAAAATAATTGCCGCGCCCAAAGAGCTGATCGTACCAGAGGGCAGTTTCCTTTGCGCCCTCATAATCGCCGCGGGACAGTGCGCGCGGGATTTCGCCTGCAAGGCATGCGGAGAGCGCAATGATCCCCTCATGATGCTGCTCCAGCAGCTCATGATCGATGCGCGGCTTGGTATAAAAGCCCTCCGTCCATGCTTTGCTCACCATGGCGATCAGGTTTTGATAGCCGGTATTGTTTTCGCACAGGAGCACAAGATGGCTGCGCTCGTTGTCGAGCGCATATACTTTATCATGGCGCGTGCGTGCGGCAACATAGACCTCGCAGCCAATCACAGGCTTGATGCCCCGCTCCTGCGCGGCACGATAAAAATCGATCACTCCATACATCGCGCCGTGGTCTGTAATGGCCATTGCCGTTTGCCCAAGTGCCTTAGCACGGTCGAGCAAAGGCCCGATTCGGCATGCGCCGTCAAGCAGGCTGTATTCTGTATGCAAATGCAGATGTGCAAAGCCGGACAAGAGAGCACTTCCTTTGATGGTGGAATTCACAAATTCAAAATCTTTTTGATACATGTAGACGTTTCGCGCCGACAGACATTTTTCCAATGCGTTAAACGACCCGTTTAACGCTATTTTATCATAAATCGCTTCCGTTTTCCACATGGGAAAAGATGCAATTGGCCAAATGTATCGCCCCTCTTCATTTTAAACGGCTCGCAATTTCCAGGAATCAGCGGAAGCATTCTCTCGCTGAAAATGTGATTTTGTCATAATTGAACAAAACATCCTAGTGATGTGAGAGATAATTTTTCGCCCCATATTTCGTGCATCTCTTTGCAAAGGCCGTAAAATCATGTAGAATATAAAATATAAAAACAGCTGTGTGTACAAGATTTAGGAGGTTGTAAAGCATGCCGGATAATATGGACGAATTCAGTTCAATCCCTTTTGGCAAGCTGGGAATCATTGCGCTGCCGGGCTGCGAAGAAATCGGGCGCAAAATTGACCGCTATATCGTAGAATGGCGTGAAAAGCGGGAAAGCGAGCACAAAACTACCATTGCCTTCGCCGGTTATCAAAAGCCGACCTATTTAATGAAGGTCAACTTCCCCCGATTTGGGACGGGCGAAGCCAAAGCATCTATTTCCCAATCCGTGCGGGGCTATGATATCTTTATTGTGGCCGACATGTTTAACTACGGCGTCACCTACAAAATGTATGGCCAAACCGTGCCGATGAGCCCGGATGAGCACTATGCCAATCTGAAGCGTGTCATTGCGGCAATCGGTGGCAAAGCACACCGCATCACAATTATCATGCCGATGCTTTATGAAGGCCGTCAGCATAAGCGCTCCGCCCGTGAATCCCTCGATTGTGCGCTTGCTTTACAGGAACTGTGCAATATGATGGATGTTGATAATATCATCACCTTTGACGCACACGACCCGCGCGTACAGAACGCCATCCCGCTCAAGGGGTTTGAAAACGTCCAGCCGGCGTATCAAATGATCAAAGCTCTTGTCAACCATGTGGACAACCTGAAAATTGACCGTGAGCATTTGATGATTATTTCCCCGGATGAAGGCGGCATGTCCCGCTGCATCTATTATGCCACTGTGCTCGGCCTGGATCTCGGCATGTTCTACAAGCGGCGCGATTTTTCTCGCATTGTAGATGGCCGCAATCCAATTTTGGCGCATGAATTTCTGGGCGATAATGTAGAGGGCAAGGATGTTATCATTGTAGACGACATGATTTCCTCCGGTGAATCCATGATTGAAGTGGCAAAGAAGCTGAAGGATCTCAAAGCCAATCGGATTTTCATCTGCGCGGCATTCGGCCTTTTCTGCAATGGCTTGGAAGTGTTTGATAAAGCTTATAAAGAAGGGCTTTTCTACCGGGTATTTACCACCAATCTGATCTATCGCACCCCCGAACTGCGGAAGAGGGAGTGGTATACGGAAGTGGAGATGTCCAAATACATCGCCTATATTATCGATACGCTCAATCACGATATGTCCATCAGCAAACTGCTCAACCCCTCCGACCGAATTTACAGCTTCCTGAAAAAACGCGGCTACGAAGTGCATGAAGCAAATGCAAAGCCGTAAACATGATAGACAACGAGCCGGAAGCGGTAAGGCTTCCGGCTCGTTTTGTTTTGTATGTATCTCCCTCGTTCAGAGTTACACACCATCCGATTTTTTAATTCCGAAAATGAGGCGCAGGATTCCGCTCAAGAGTTTAGGACTGCGGAAAGATACAACTTTCATACTAAGTCCCCCTAACAAAAGTTTCTGCACAGAGCCACGCCAAATATCACCAGCAGAGCAGCCAAAACGGCCAGCAAAAATTGCGCCGGGAAAAAGCGGGCTACCAAAAGCCCTACGCCAAACGCAATCAATATCATCCCTCTGCTGCTTCCCCGGTATCTCACAGGCAGCACCGCCCCTGCGCAAGATGGAGAGAGGATGGTCCCCTCTTCCAAGCATCTGTTTTTCAACAGGCTCACTTTTAGTATATGCTGCGATGGGAAAAGCGTGCGTCAGAAAGACAAAAGCTCCTAAAAACTTAATCTTTTGAAAAAATAAGCAGCAGCGTGCCGTTTTTTACAGATATTTTGCCGCCGGAAGGAAGAATTTCATTGCTGACCCCCAGCGTACAATAAGGGTCCATTTCATAATCCTCTAAAGGGTATTTCACACCGCGCAAATAGACGCCCTCTGCTCCCCCTCCATAGGGGAAAACTGACAATTTACATTCTGGGCATGCAGGCACTGAAATTGAAGAATCGCGCAGCAAAATCGCCGCATTCTTTTCATCCCGTAAGACGGCTTTTGCCCCATGATCAATGGCATAGGCCAGCACCGTAAAATTGGCGACGGTATGATCCAATCGGCCTCCCAACCCGCCCAATATCAAATAATCGCGGAACCCACGCTCCAGCCCGCACTTGAGTGCAAGGAGCATATCCGTATCATCCTTTTCAGGCGGATAGGCACAAACCTCACAACCGGCATGTTCCGGCGGCCGCATGGAGTCAAAATCCCCAATCAGAAGATCCGGCCTCAGCCCCATCTTATGGGCATGCGCATATCCCCCATCCGCACAGAGGATGAAATCATCCTGCTGCAAAAAGGAACGGGTGATTTGATCATCCTGAATCGGCCCCGCCCCAAAAATCACACATCTGGCCATATTGTCATCCACTTCCTTCCGGGTGCATTTATCCGGTTTCCCAATCCTTTAAATCCTTGACCGATTCATAAAGCGCCACATAGCTCTCATGGCGCTTCGGCTCAATTTCTCCATCGGCAAGAGCCTTCAGGATGGCGCAGCCCTTATCTTTGGTATGGGTGCAGCTTGTAAATTGACAGCGACCAAGATAGGGCAAAAATTCCGGGAAGCAGAAGGGCAGCTCCTCTTTCCTGATGACTTCGCTCTTCTCCAAATCCAGCGCGGAAAAACCTGGCGTATCCGCCACAAGGCCATTCGCCAAGTGAAAAATTTCGGATTGCCGGGTAGTGTGCCTCCCACGCCCCAGCTTGCCGCTGATTTCACCAGTGGGCAGATGCAGGGACTCATCCAGGCAATTGAGCAGCGAGGATTTTCCCACGCCCGAATTCCCTGTAAAGGCGCTGAGCTTTCCTCGTAATATCTCCTTCACCTCAAGCACCCCCTTTCCATCCCGGCAAGAAACGGCAAAGGCAGGAAATCCGGCGTGATGATAAATTTCGACAAGCTCATCCGCTTTACATAAATCCGATTTTGTAAAGACTATCACCGGCTTGATCTGCTTAGAGACGGCGATTGCCGTTAGTTTATCCAGCAAGAGCAGGTTGGGGGCCGGTTCACAGGTAGACGCCACAATCACCAACTGATCCAAATTGGCAATTGGAGGCCGACACAGTTGATTTTTGCGGGGTAATATTTCGTCAATGGTATTCTCCTGCTCTGCTACGCCTGCTGTAATACGCACAGAATCGCCCACAAGGGGCGATTGTTTCCGCTTGCGAAAAATTCCCCTCGCCTTGCACTCATATGCCGCATCGGCGGCTTCTACATAATAGAAGCCGCCGATCCCCTTTACGATCAATCCGTTTAGCTGCAAAACAGATCCCACTTTTCCGTATCCTAGATTCATTCCAGCACTCAGCCCACCGGGGTCGTATCCGGCAACGTTGTCTCGCCGCCGATGATGCCGCCGGAACTCACTGTAATCGTTACCGCAGAGCCATATGCAGCAGTTCTGCCGTCAGAGGGCTCCTGCATGAATACATTGCCGGAAGGCGTACTCAGGCTCGTGGCAGTTCTCACCTCCACTTTGAAGCCATATGCCTTTAGCTCCTCCTCAGCGGCCGCCTGCGTCATGCCGCGCACATTCGGCACAGATACTTTAAAGTTGGAATAGGAATACTTTTCATTGGTCTGTGTGCCCGTCGTGAAATCAAAAGTAGATTCATATACCGTTTCGCCATTCAAAGTAACGGTAAATTTACGGCCTGTTCCGCTGCCCTTTACATCGATACTGACCGGGTTTCCGTTGAGCAGAACCGTTTGATCATATACCGTTTCCGTGCCATCCAAATAGGCACGGATGGTAGCTTCCGTATTTTTCACATTGGGCATGCTCGCTAGCGTGACGGTATACTGCTTCGGCTCGCCGCTGCCATCGCTGAGCGTTACGCTGATCTTTGTATTCTTAGCAACCATTGTGCCATCGGGAACACTCTGCTCGATCACGGTATCTTTCGGCGCGTCGCTGCTTTCATACTTAAAGTTGGTATCCAGCTGAAGCCCTACGCTCTCCAACATCATTTTGGCATTTTCAACCGTCATATTAAGCAATTTGGGCACCTCAGAGGAGTTGGTATCCTTGCCGCTATTGACCTGAATATAAATCGTCGTATCAGCAGGCACCTTGTTCCCCGATGCGGGAACCGTTTGGACAACCTGGCCCTCTTTTAACTCCGCATCATAAACACTGATCGGGCTGCTGGAAACATTCAGAAAGCCTTTCTCAATCAATTGCTGCCTGGCATCGTCAAAGTAGGAGCCGCGGATATCGGGAATTTCAAGCTCTCCGCTGTTGCTGACCAGCTTGACAACGATCTTCCCACCCTTGCGCATCTTCTTCCCTTCCGAATAGGCGGGCGACTGCTCGACAACCGTATTGGGAGCCTTGGTGGAATCGGTAACGGTTTCTTCAGACACTACAATCTCATAATCCGCGAATGTATCCTTTAAATGGGGCTGAATATCATTATAATAATTCAAACCCACCAGATTGGGAATGGCCACCCGTCCTCCGCCCAATACGCCCGTGCCAAACAGAATACCGATGATAATGCCGACAACCGCAAGGCCAGCCACAATCCCGATCAGGATGGGCAGCGTTTTCTTCCGAGAGGAGGCCTCCTCTTCATAGGTATCCTCCGGCTCCGGCGGAACAACAGGGCGCACCTTGCCGGTATCCTCAATGTATTTGGTAGGCTCATTATCTACAAAACAGGCATAGTTGAATTTGATATTCGGATTGCGCTTAAACTCATCCAAATCCAGCAGCATTTCGGCGGCGGACTGATAGCGGTCGCGCACATCCTTCTGCATCGCCTTCATCGTAATCTGCTCCAGGCCAACCGGGATCTGATCGTTGAGCTCGCGCGGGCTCTTCGGATCGGACTGCAGCTGCATGATCGCCACGGAAACGGCGCTGTCCGATTGGAAGGGAAGCTGCCCCGTCAGCATCTCATAAAGCACGACGCCCACGGAGTAGAGATCCGCTTTATCGTCTGTAATTTCGCCGCGCGCCTGTTCCGGGCTGATATAATGAACGGAACCGATCGCGCTCTCCGTCATCGTCCGGGTTTCGCTGCGGCTGAAGCGCGCGATGCCGAAATCCGTCACCTTAATATTGCCGTTTTGCAGGAGCATGATATTCTGCGGCTTGATATCGCGATGCACGATGCCCTTATCATGCGCATGCTGAAGGGCACGAAGGATTTGTGTGACGAAATGCACGGCTTCCTTCCAGTTGATCACCTTCTGCTGCTCGATATATTCCTTCAGTGTGATGCCCTCGACATATTCCATCACGATATACTGAAGCCTGTCTCCAAAGCTCACATCATACACTTTTACGATATTGGGATGAGAGAGGACGGCAATTGCCTTCGACTCATTTTTGAAGCGGCGGCGGAATTCCTCATTTTGAAGAAACTCCTCTTTCAGGATTTTGACTGCGACGATCCTATCGTCAATATTATCATAGGCCTTGTAAACGACGGCCATACCGCCGACGCCGATGATCTCCTGAATTTCGTAACGGCCGTCCAGCCGCTTCCCAACATAATTTTCCATGTGTAACCATCCTTTCGTAGAAGCCGGAAATGACTGCGCATCAATACGTAATGGCAACGACCGTGATATTGTCGCCGCCGCCGTGCTGATTGGCAAGATCAACCATTTGCTGCGCGGACTCATAGTATCCACTGTTTCGGGTTATCTGAAAAATCTCATCCGTTTCCAGATAGTTGGTCAGCCCATCTGTGCACAGGAGCAGCACGTCTTCCGGCTCCATCCTGTCTTCACAGAAATCTATGTCAACTGTCTCATCGACACCTAATGCACGCGTAATAATATTTTTCCGCGGATGCGCTTTCGCCTCATTGGGCGTCAGCCTTCCGGTTTCCAGCAGTTCCTGTACAATGGAATGATCCCGCGTCATCTGCACAATTCCCTTTTGTGATACCTTATAAGCACGGCTGTCTCCCGCATGGACAATGCGGATCATCTGATCTGACAATACCGCGGCGACCACCGTTGTGCCCATGCCATGCAGCTCGGGGTTCGCGCTGGCTAAATCAAAAATGCTGACGTTTGCCGCAGTCACAGCGGAAACCAGCATATTTTTAATGGAGTTGCCGCTCATCCCGTCGCGATACTGCGCATTGATCTGCTGGGAAATCATTTTAACCGCGGTAGAGCTTGCAACACTGCCGCCTGCCGCGCCTCCCATCCCATCGCAGACCACGGCCCAAGCCACACCGCCAGGCAATTCGCCTGCAGCGTAGGAATCCTGATTGGACTCGCGCACTCTGCCGATATCCGTTTTTGCCACAATTCTCACACATTCTCCTCCCTTTGCCGGGATAAATATCCGCGTCTCAACTGCCCGCAAGAGGCATTGATATCCGCGCCAAGCGTGCGGCGGATCGTTACCTGAATACCATTTTGCTCCAAAAGCTTTGCAAACCGCTCCAGCCGCTCCCGTGGGCTGCGGCGATAAGCATTCTCCCGCACCTCGTTGGCAGGGATCAGATTGACGTGGCAGAGCATTCCCCGCAGGCGGCGGGCAAGCTCCAACGCACAAGCGTCGGAATCGTTCACATCCTGGATCATGGCATATTCAAAGGAGACTCTGCGGGAGGTTTTCGCCGCATATCTCCTGCACGCATGCAATAACTCATCTACACCCCAACGACGGTTGACCGGCATCATCCGGGAACGCACCGTATCGTTTGGGGCATGCAGGGAAACGGAGAGCGTTAATTGTAAATGATAGTCCAGCAGCTTCTCAATCCCGGGCACAATTCCGCAGGTAGAGAGGGAAATATTCCGCATGCTGAGATTCAGACCGTTGGCATCCGTGGCCAACTGCAAAAACCGAAGCACGTTTTCAAAATTATCCAACGGCTCTCCCATTCCCATTAATACGACGTGAGAGACGCGGACATTCCGATCACGCTGCGCAGCATAAATTTGCCCCAGCATTTCAGACGGCGCCAAATTTCGAACAAAACCCCCGATTGTGGATGCGCAAAAGGAACAGCCCATCTTACAACCGACCTGGGAGGATACGCAAAGCGTATAACCGTATTTATAGCGCATCAAAACGGATTCAATCAGCGCACCGTCATGCAGCCTATAAAGATATTTCACGGTTTCATCACAGGAGGAAACCAGCCTTTTTTCAATCTTGCAGCCTAAAATCGAAAAATGATCGCGTAGAAATTCACGGAACGCTTTCGGCTGATCGGTCATTTCCTCAAAATCAGAAACGCCTCGTCTATGCAGCCAGGCATACACCTGAGAAACACGGTAGGACGGCTGGGCAGCCGGGGCCAGTGCCTGCTTCAGCTCCTCTGCCGTCATCGACCGGATATCCTTCGAATTCAAACGCTCACCTCTTGAAACACTGCAATATAAAATCCATCCTGCCCACCTGCTTCGGGGAACAGGGTGAAAAAGCCGTTATCATCCTGTCGGGCATTCAACTGCTCGGACAAATCAGGCGCAACGGGGCGGAAAGAAGCGTTTTCCTGTAAAAATCGCAAGCAGACCGCTTCGTTTTCCTCGGGATTCAAGGTGCAGGTAGAATACACCAGCCTGCCGCCCTTTTTTACATAACGAGCGGCGTTACGGAGTATAAGGTACTGCAAATCAGGCAATTTGTCAACCTCTCCCTGCGGTTTATAGCGAATTTCTGGTTTTCTGCGTACAATTCCAAAGCCGGAGCAAGGCACATCGCAAAGCACTCGATCCGCTTTTCCATACGCCTCGTTGTAGCACGAAGCATCCGCCACAGCGGGAGAAACCGACGGGATTCCAAGCCGTGCAGCCCCCTGCTCAATCAACGCCGTGCGGGAGGGATACAGGTCAAAGGAGCGCACCACCCCTTCACCACACATGCGCTCAGCAATTGTAAAGCTTTTGCCGCCCGGCGCAGCGCAAAGGTCGAAAACCGTTTCCCCCGGCTGTGCATCCAAGGCCTTGCAGCAAAGCTGGGAAGAGATATCCTGCACATGGAAAAGCCCCTCCTGATAGGCTTTTGTGCGCTCGATCGCGCCTGCGCGCTCCAACACCAAAGCATCTTCCACGCCCGCAGCGGCATGGGCCGCCACATGATCCTGCCGGAGTAGGCCAGTCAGCTTTTCCGGTGTTGTCCGCAGGGTGTTGACCCGCACCGTTACGGGCGCGGGTTCCATACACGCCTCCAAAATAGAAAGCGTATTCTCCCGCCCGTAGGCATTGAGCCATTTCTCAATCAGCCATTCCGGAAAAGAATAACGGATTGAAAGCGCCTGCAATCCATCCACCTCCTGCTCTGGCAGGCAAAGCCCCGCATCGCTCACCTTTCGAAGCACAGCGTTGACCAGCCCGGCGGCAAAGGCGCAGCCGTTTTGCTTGACGAGGGAAACGCTCTCGCAAACCGCCGCAGAGGAGGGAATCCGCTCCATAAAAAGAAGCTGGCACACGCCGAGCCGCAGGGCGGCCAGCACTTCCGGCTTAAGCTTTTTCAGTGGCTGCTTTAAATAGAGGGAGAGCTGGTAGTCAATGGTATAGAGCCGCTCCTCAACACCGTATACCAACGCGGAAACAAGCGCCGCGTCTCGCGCCGAGAGTTCATTGCGGCGCAGAGCGGCATCCAGCGTCAAATTGGAATACGCCGCATCGCGCTGCATCCGCACGAGAATCTCCATCGCGATTTGACGGGCATTTTTCCCCATGAGAATCCCTCCTTGATTGTAAACTAATCGTCCCGCCTTCCTGCAAAAAGCGCAAGCAGACGCAGCAGATTGGCAAGGGAAACAACGAGCGCTGCAACATAGGTCATCGCTGCGGCGCGCAATACGCTGCGTGCTCCCGGCAGTTCCTCCCCGGAGAGCATCCCCGTATCATCGATCACACGGATTGCACGGCGGCTTGCGTTAAACTCCACGGGCAGCGTTGCAAGCTGGAAAATGACAACCAGAGAATACAGCAGCAACCCCACATTCACCAGCAAATCCGCGCCGAAAATCAAGCCGGCCACCGCGAGGGGAATACCAAGCTTTGAGCCAAGGTTGCAAACGGGAAGAATCGCATTGCGGATTTTAATCGGCAGGTAGCCTTTGGCGTGCTGAACGGCATGGCCCGCTTCATGGCAGGCAACGCCGATTGCCGCCACCGAGGCGCTCCCATATACCCCGTCGGAGAGGCGAATCACATTGGCGCGTGGGTCATAGTGATCCGTCAGGTTGCCGGCAACGTGCTCAATCCGCACATCCATCAGGCCGTAGTGGCGCAGCACGTTCATCGCCGCATCCGCTCCGGTCATGCCGCTCGTCACGCGCACCTGTGCATATTTGGCATAGGCGCGTTTCACCCCAATTTGGGCAATCAGAGCCAAAATCATGGCTGGCACAACTAAAATTAAATAATAGTAATCCAGATGGAATAAAAAGAAGTTCATCCACAGCCCTCCGGTCAATTGAATCAAATAGGTTTACTCGCCCAGTACCGTCCCTTCCGGGATTGGATGGCCGCGCAGATAGTCTGAAGCCGTCATGCGCTTGCCGCCCTCCGCCTGAACGCAGAGCAGCGATAATACCGCCCCATCCCCGCAGGCGACGCAGATTTCATTCTCCGCACTGGTGACCGCGCCGCACGGGAGCGTGCTTTTGCGCCCTGTCAGCCGGGAGGCGTGCACCTTCATCCGCTTGCCGTGCAGGCTGGTGACAGCCACCGGCCAGGGGGACAGGCCACGAATTTGATTGTGAATTTCCTGCGCGGGTTTCGTCCAGTCGATCGGGCAGAGGGATTTATCAAGCATCGGCGCGTAAGTCGATTCTCCTCCCTGCGGCATTCTTGGAAGATCGCCCGTTTGGAGGGCGGCCAGGGTTTCGGACAACAGACGAGCCCCCATTGCGGAAAGCCTGTCGTGCAGCTCGCCCGCTGTTTCATCCTCACCGATCTCCGTTTCCGCCTTCAGGAGCATATCGCCCGTATCCAGGCCAGCGTCCATATACATAGTGGTTACGCCGGTTTGCTGGTCGCCCCGCAGGATCGACCACTGGATCGGCGCCGCGCCGCGCAAACGCGGCAGCAGGGACGCATGCACGTTGATGCATCCATATTCCGGAAGCTCTAAAACGGCCTTCGGCAGGATTTTGCCATAGGCGACCACTACGATGAGTTCAGGAGCCAATGCCTTGAGCTGGGCGAAGGCTTCCTCCGTTTTCACAGAGGCAGGCTGATAAACGGGAATGCCGGCTTTCAGCGCCGCCTGCTTCACCGGAGGCGGCGCCATAGAATAGCCTCTCCCCTTGGGCTTATCAGGCTGTGTAAACACGCCGATTACCTCGTGCCCATCCTGAATGAGCTGCTCGAGGCAGGGCACTGCAAACTCCGGCGTTCCCATAAAAATAATACGCATGATCCTGTCCGCTCCTTTTGCCTTCCTATCGTTTGCCCGTTGAGGGAATAGACGCTTCCGGCGCCAAACGCTCCGTGAAAAGAATACCGTCCAAATGATCGATCTCATGGCAGAAGCAACGCGCCTTCAGGCCCTCACCCTTATAGATGCACCATTTGCCTTCCCGATTCTGCGCCTTGACCTTGACGACGGCCGGGCGGATGGTTTCCCCGTATTCTCCGGGCAGGGATAGACAGCCCTCGCTCTCGCGCTGCTCGCCCTCTGCCTCTATAATCTCCGGATTGATGAGCTCCAGCAGGCCCTCGCCCACATCAACCACGACGACGCGGCGCAAAACACCGACCTGTACGGCGGCAAGGCCGACGCCCTCCGCGCTGTAAAGCGTTTGCTTCATATCGTCTAAAAGCTCGGCAAGCCTCGCATCAAATTTTTCGACTGGCCGGCTTTTCTTTTTTAAAACCGGATCGCCCTCCACCACAATTTTTCTCAATGCCATACGGCACCCATCCTTTCCTATGTTCTCCTTTGTTTTACAAAATAAATATGGCTGACATATGAAGAATCTATCATTGAAACATAAATTTTTAATAAATGTTCTCCGGATTCAGGTCGGCATATACCGTTACCTCCCGAAACCGCGCATCTTTTGGAAACTGTGTGAGGAGCTTTGCGATCATGGAGCGAAACCCCTTCGTATTGCGGCACTTGACGATCAGCCGGTAGCGGAATTTATTGCTCAGCTTGGCAATGCGCGGCGGCATGGGGCCAAGCACAATAAATTTCTGCTCCGGGTATTCCCACTGGCTCAGGGCTTTCATCTGCTCCAAAAAGCATTTGGAGGCAGCCGCTACCTGCGCCTCCTTCCCCCCGACAAACCCGATGCAAAGCAAATCGCAATACGGCGGGTAGACCATGGCTTTGCGCAAAAGGATTTCCGTTTGATAAAACGCATCATAATCCTGGTTGGCCGCCAGGCGGATCACCGGGTTTTCCGGCGTGAGGGTTTGGATCACGGCGCGCCCCTTGATCGCGCCGCGGCCGGAGCGACCCACCACTTGGGTGAGCAGCGCAAACGTGCGCTCCAGGCTGCGGTAATCATCGTTATAGAGCTGCTGATCGGCAGAGATCACGCCAACGAGCGTGACCCGTGGGAAATCAAGCCCTTTTGCCACCATTTGCGTGCCGAGCATGATCTCGTAATCCCCGTGGGAAAAAGCCGCAAGCTTATCTTCGTGCGCATAGCGGGACATCGTCGTATCCGCATCCATGCGCAAAATCCGCGCTTCGGGGAAAAGCAGCGCCAGTTCCTCCTCCACCCGCTGCGTTCCAAAGCCCGCATAGCGCACATCCTGTTCCCCACATTCCGGGCAGGTATCCCGAAACGGCTCAGAGTAGCCGCAATAGTGGCACATCAGCCTGCCATTCGCCCGGTGATAGGTGAGCGATATGCTGCAATGGGGGCAGGTAACCACATGGCCGCAGGAGCGGCAGGCTACAAACGTGTGGTAGCCACGGCGGTTCATCAGGAGGATTGACTGCTCGCCCGCCTCCAGGTTTCTCTGTAATTCGGCGGCAAGGCGGCGGCTGATCGCCGTACGGTTGCCCGCCGCGTTTTCCTCACACAAATCGACTGTGAGCACTTCGGGCAGAACGGCGTTTCCATAGCGTTCATCTAAAATATTGAGCGAATACCGGCCGCTTTGCGCGGCGGCATAACTCTCCATAGAAGGAGTGGCCGAGGCTAAAATCAGCAGCGCATTTTGCTGGGCGCAGCGGAATTTCGCCACGTCGCGCGCATGGTAACGGGGCGCGGACTCGGATTTGTAGGTATGCTCCTGCTCCTCATCCATGATAATCAAACCAAGATTCTCAAACGGCGCAAACACAGCGCAACGTGTGCCAACCACAATGCCCGCCTCTCCATTTTTGACCCGTTTCCACTCATCCATACGCTCCCCCATGGATAATGCGCTGTGGAATACGGCAACCTGCTTCCCATACCGGCGTTTAAAAATGGCCAGTGTCTGCGGGGTAAGGGCAATTTCAGGCACCATCACGATCACGCCCCGGCCCTGCGCGGATACTTCATCAATCATTCGCAGGAACACCTGCGTTTTGCCGCTGCCCGTTACGCCAAAGAGAAGCGAAACGCCGCCGCGGCCCAAACGGTACTGGGCGTTGAGCTTTTCAAAGGCCGCCTGCTGCTTGACCGTGAGGCAAATGGGCGCCGGAGGGGCCTGCGCCGTTTCCGGCTGCCTAGCCGGATCACGGTAAACCTCATTCTCATAGTAATCCACCGCGCCTTTTTTTGCAAGTGCCGCAACCACGGCTGGGGTTACGCCGGTAAAATAACACACTTCCTTCACCGAAGCACAGCCCACATCCAGGAGGACATCCATCACAGCGTGCTGCTTTTTGGTGAGAGAGGGCAAGAGCTGCTCCATTTCCTCCCCTTCGGCACACAGGCGCACCATGCGCACCGTTGCATCTCCGGTGCGCTGCATGGCCTCGTCATTGCGGACGACCAGTTGTTTTTTCAGAAGGCGTTTGAAAACGCTACTGTCCTTCTCAAGGCCTGTCAGCTGCAAAATCCGCTCCTCGCCCACATAGGCCTGCCGCTTTTGCAGCAATTGCAGCACTGCCTGCTCCTCCGGTGGAAAAGCCTCCAAATCCAGAGCCCCGATTTCCGGAGCGATCCGATATTGCACTTTGTGCCGAAGATTGATTCCGGCGGGTAAAATCGTGCGGACCGCCTCATAAAGCGTACAAAAAGTATGCGCCTTGAGCCAAACCGCCAGGCGCAGCATTTCCGCATTTAAAAGGGGCTCTTCATCCAGCACGCCAGCAAGCTGCTTGAGCCTGCCGGACGGTTCTTCCTCAGAAAGGGAAAAAAGCATACCAAACCGCTTCTGGTTACCCCTGCCAAAGGGAACGCTGACGCGGCAGCCAGGCCGCGCATGCTCCCGCAGGCTCTCCGGAACGCAGTAATCGTATGCTTTATCAAAATGATAGGCGACGTTTTCCAACGCCACCTTTGCGATGAGAACAGGGGCCATGGGATCTCTCCTTTACCTGCTGCCTGAGGAGGCTTACAGGTCGCGGATTTCCTCAGGCTCAATAATCTCATATTTCCCGGCGAGCATTTCTCCCAGGGCGATGCTCACGGGCTTTTCCGTCAAGTGATCCCCGTTGAAATGCGCTTCGTCCGCAATGGCACGGGCGCGCTTTGCGGTGGCCGTCACCAGGGAATAACGGCTGACATGATTCTGCAATAATGTACTCAGATCCGGATTAAACATGCTCCAATACCTCTTTTACAAATGAATTCATACGGGCGGCCTTTAAATTTTCCGCCTGGATAATGGCGCAGATATCGCTGACCGCATAGTCCACAATATCGTTCACCACAACATAGTCATATTCATGCGCACGGCCGATTTCATCCTGTGCAATCCGCATGCGCGTTTTGATATCCTTCTCGCATTCGCTTTCGCGGTTGCGCAGCCGTTCCTCCAACGTTTGCATGGAGGGAGGCATCAGGAAAATACTCACCACATCCGGATACAGCCGGCGGATTTTTTCCGCCCCCTGCACCTCAATTTTCAGGATGACGGTTTTCCCCTCCTCCAGCCACTGATCGACCGGATCGCGGGGCGTGCCGTAATAATGCTCGCCGTATTGCGCGTATTCCAAAATTTCCTGGCGCTCCAGCTTATTGAGAAAATAATCCTTGGTTACAAAATAATAGTGAAACCCATCAATCTCCCAATCCCGTGCCGCACGGGTCGTCAGGGAAATGGAAAGCTGCACATTGGGATCGCGCTTTGCAAGCTGCTCCAGGATTGTATCCTTCCCGGAACCGGACGGCCCAGACAGGATAAAAAGCATACCCCTCTTTTTGTCACTCATCGTCCGGCGCGCCCTCCTCCGTATCGATTTCATCCTCATCATCGTTGAGGCGGTTTGCAACCGTTTCGGATTGCAGATAGGTAAGGATCACATGATCGCTATCCGTGATGATCACAGCGCGCGTACGCCGCCCATGCGTTGCGTCGATGAGTGTGCCGCGCTCCTTGCAATCCTGAATAATCCGCTTGATAGGCGCAGATTCCGGGCTGACAATCGCAACCAGGCGGTTGGCATTGACCATATTGCCAAAGCCGATATTGATGAGCTTCATTCTATTTCTCCTCCCGCATTTTTACTGTTCCTGCCATAAGCCGCTCAGTCGAACAAACGCGCTTATTCGATATTCTGCACCTGTTCGCGGATTTTTTCGATCTCCGCTTTGATATCCAAAACCTTGCGGGCAATCTCCACATCCTGCGCTTTGGAGCCGATGGTGTTGGCCTCGCGGTTCATCTCCTGCACCAGGAAATCCATTTTCCGGCCAATCGCCTCGCCCGCTTCAAAAAAAGCGTGCAGCTGGTCGATATGGCTGCGGAGCCTGACCGTTTCTTCATCCACGGCAACTTTATCGGCATAGATCGCAGCCTCCATCAAAATCCGCTGCTCGTCCACCTGCGTATCCGCCAGCACCTCCTGCATTTTTGCATAGAGCTTTTCCCGATAGGCACGCACAGTTTCCGGCGAACGCTGCTCAATAAAGGCAACACAATGCAGAATCGTATCCGCCCGGGAGAGGATATCGGCCCGCAGCCGGGCGCCCTCCTGCTCACGCATGGATACACAGGCATCCACGGCACGCTGGGCCACTGTGCGCACAGCGCCCCAAATCTTTTCTTCATCCGCCTCAGCCTTATGGATTGAAAATACATCGCTGTAGCGCCCCAGGGCGGAAGCGGAAATATCATCTCGCAGCCCATACCGGCCAATTAGCTCGCGCAACGCGGCAACATACCCATCTGCAAGGGAATGGTTGACCTGCACGGTAACACCTGCATCCTCCAGCGTGTCGATCTGGACAAAGCAATCCACCTTGCCGCGGGAAAGAAGCGGCTGGATAAACCGCTTCAGCTGATCCTCCAAAAAGCCATAGCTTCTCGGCACCTTCGCGCTGAATTCGAGATAACGGTGATTGACGCTTTTGATCTCAACGGCGATCTGCATCCCGTCGATCACATCTTCGGCACGCCCGTAGCCCGTCATGCTTTTCACCATAGTATTCTCCTCTGATCCGATCTAAAATTCACCGGCTGACCCGGCCTTGTGAGGCAGATATGTACCTTATATTTTAACAAAGACGCATGGGGTTTGTCAAATAAATTCCGCTATCGAAGCTTTGCGCTTGCCGTTTTCAACTCAGCATTCTATTTTCATGGTTGGAATACAGCAGAGAAGGGCTGAATGCAGCGCTCCTACCGATCGAATCGCGACAATAAATCAAACGGTGCGCATTGCGCAGGAGATCTTTTTTATTCCTGCATCACGGGGAGGATCGAGCCGACATCAAGCAGTTTTTCCCCTTTTCCCAGCAAATTGCGGGCCTCTACGCCATGGATCTCCAAAAAAGAGAGGATTTTCTTGCCATCCGGATGGGTCAAAAGGTCGCCCGCGAATGCCATTGTGGCATTATCCAGCTTGCCGCAGCACCCGCCGATAAAGCCATAGCCATAGCCCGGCAGGCGGATACAGCCCGGAATAATCTTCAGCACATCCAGCCCCGCCTGGCGCAGCGTGTATTCCAGCCCTTCATCCGCTGTGATCACGGCGTTTTCTGATACGATGCACAAGCTGCACTTGGCATACCCCTGCTTGACCGAAATCAGCTCCAATCCCATCCGCCGGGCAGCCTCCAGCAATTCCGGCGCGGTGGCCTGCTCATTGCAGACCAATCGGCTGCCAATGCGCGCCGCATTCAGCGCCACATCGCCCGGGTAGTGCGGCGCAAGCTCCTTTTTCAAAAAAGTAACGGCAAAGCCAAAGCCGTTAAGCGCGTTGCAAAGCCGGCTTTCGCCCTGTGCCGCGAGCACCTCTCCATTGCCCAGCGGATGCACCAGCATATCGGCATGGCGGCACAAAGCGGCTGGCAGGCTGCGGTTAGGGCCTGTGGCAATCGTCCAGACGCCCAACGCTTCCAGCGAACGAATCACACGCGGATCAACGCTGCCCACCACTGCGGCGGATACCTTTTCGGTTGGAAGATTTGGGCTGTAAACCGGAATCATTTCTCCACGCTTCCCTTTCCAGGCCGCCAAGCGGCCATGTGGATGGTCATGCCTTTCCGATTTGAAAGAAGTGCGAAAGCCTTTCTTTCAAACGAAAACCAATGTTTTTATCTGCAAAGTGTATATTTGCCAAAAATCTTTTTACACTATCCTACACAGGCCATTCTATCACGCCGGAAGAAGGAACAAAAGCTATGAATCTGATCCCATGCAATGCGCAATGCCGCTATCAGGTGGAGGGCTGCTGCACGCTGCACAAGGCGGAAGCAGTCAACAGCATACAAAAGGGATGCGTCTACTTTGTGCCACGTGAAAAAGCGCAAAAAGAAGAGCCGCGTTAACCGATCATTGCTTCAAACGCCTCGCGGACGGTACGCACCCCGACAATCTCAATTTTATCCCGGATGCCTGAGGCCAGCCCCTTCAGGTTGTGCCGCGGCACCACACAGCGGCGGAAGCCCAGGCGGGCCGCCTCGTTGATGCGCTGCTCCGTATTGCCCACAGCGCGGATTTCTCCGGCCAGGCCGATCTCTCCAAAGGCCAATACATCCTCCTGCACAACGCAATCCTTCAGGCTGGATACCAGTGCGAGCGCGACTGATAAATCCGCCGCGGGCTCGTCCAGCTTAAAGCCTCCGACCACATTGACATAGGCATCCATATTGCCAAAAAAATAACCGGCCCGCTTCTCCAGCACGGCCAAGAGCATCGACATTCGGTTATAATCAAAGCCCGTCGCCATGCGGCGCGGCGTTCCAAAGCCGGTGGGCGCCACCAGGCCCTGCACCTCCGCGAGGATCGGCCGGGAGCCCTCCATCACGCAGGCGACACAGGTGCCGGAAGCATTCTGCGGCCGCCCGGAAAGGAGCATCAGAGAGGGGTTTTCCACCTCGCGCAGGCCGTTATCCAGCATTTCGAACACACCGATTTCATTGGTGGAGCCATAGCGGTTTTTCACCGCACGCAGAATCCGATAGGAAAGGTGCCTGTCGCCTTCAAAATAAAGCACGGCGTCCACAATATGCTCCAGCACCTTTGGCCCCGCAATATTGCCATCCTTATTCACATGGCCGACAACGATGACAGGAATATCCACGCTTTTTGCCGTGCGCATCAGCAAACCGGTGCATTCCCTGACCTGCGTTACGCTGCCGGAAGAGGAGGCAACGTCGGAGTGGTTCATGGTTTGTATAGAATCAATGATCACAAGATCCGGCTTTTCCGTTTGGATAAATTCGGAAATAAGCTGCACATCTGTTTCACACATGATATAGAGATTCGGCGTTGCCACCCCCAGCCGCTGGGCCCGCAGCTTGATCTGGTGCGCCGACTCCTCGCCGGAAACATAGAGCACGCGCAGCGTTTCCCCTAAAAAGCCGCAGATTTGCAGCAGGATCGTCGATTTTCCGATGCCGGGATCGCCGCTGAGCAGCACAAGCGACCCTTTGACAATGCCGCCGCCCAGCACTCGGTCCAGCTCCTTTAGGCCGGTTGCATAGCGATGCTCCGTGTCGGCGGCAATCTCATTGATCTGCACCACGCGGGGCATCCCCCGCCCGCCCGATGCGGATTTGGAGCCGGAAGCGGAAATCGGGGTGCGCATTTCCTCAGACATACTGTTCCACTCCCCGCAGCCGGGGCATTTGCCATACCATTTTGGGCTTTCGTAGCCGCACTGGCTGCATACGAACACGCTTTTTGACTTCTGTGCCATAGATGCTCCTGTCCTTTCCAGACCGTTTGATTATTGGGTGGCCGGCGCCGCACCGGCAGTGCCGATCCCATTGAGGTAGGATAAAACGCCGTAAAAAATCGATAGTGCCAGTTCATTCTGATAGGCTTCCGTGCGCAATTTTTCCGTTTCCTGCGCGTTGGACATAAAGCCGCACTCCACCATAACGGCAGGCGTTTTCGCCTGATAGAGCAGATAGATCTCCGTGCCGGATTTTTTCACCTTGCGGGTATTCTGCGGCTGGATCAAGCGGATGACGGATTGCTGAATGGAGGCCGCAAGCGCCTGGCTTTCTGGGTTATTGGGGGAATAGAATACCTGTGTGCCTGTGTTATTTGGGTAAGGGTAAGAATTTTGATGGATGCTGATAAACAGGCAGTCCGGCGTTTCATTGATGAGCTTCAAGCGGTTGTGCAAATCGGAAATTTTCTGTTGCCGGATCGTTTTTGCGGAATCGTCATGGATGGAGATATCCTCTCGCCGCGTCATGACCGTGTCAAAGCCCATCATGCGAAAAACGGTTTCCAGCTTCAGCGCAATCTCCAGATTGATGCCCTTTTCCACTGTGCCGTCCTTTGCGACTGTGCCGCCGTCAACGCCGCCGTGCCCTGCATCGATCAGGATCGTAGGATGCCCGGATACGCCTGAAGCGGAAACGGATTGCAGTGCATCCTGGTTTTTTTGCTCTACAATCATAGCAAAAATACAAAATAAAATCAAAACCGCGGCGACAGCCGCCCAAATCAGCCTGTTTTTCTTCATCTCTGACACCCCGCTTGCAAAGTTGCTCTCCTCTAGATATATGCGGGAAAATAAAGATGATGTTTTAAAACGGTGAAATTATTATACTGCAGCAGGCATCCGCTTACAAGGAAGAGCCTGTAAAAGGGCTTCAGAAAAAAATCCGTGCAGCGTCCGGCTGCACGGATGGGGACGACAGTCAGATCAGCCCTGTGCGCAAAGGCAGAACGGATGACCGGCGGGATCAAGCATTGTCGTAAAATGTTCACCGCCGAACTGCGCGTGCGCCTTCACAGCTCCAAGGGACTCCGCCCGTGCGGCAGCGGCTGCTACATCCGGAACCAGAAAGTCAAAATGCACTTGCTTTTGCTGCCTGCCCTCTTCCTCCGGCCAGACGCAGGGCACGTAATCCTCCTCCTGTATAAACAGGAAAATCACGCCGTTTTCCCTGACAACCGCGGGATGGCCGAACAGCTCATTTTTTTCCCAGCCGAGCAGGTCCGCATAAAAGGCGCAGAGCGCCTGCTCGTCCGCGCAGTCCACGACCAGATCGGCAAGACGGATTTCACCGGACATAGAAAAACCTCCTTATGAACTAAGCTATAATTGATGTAATCAGTATAACACCAGTGCAGCATAGCGGCAAGCCGAGATTTTTAATCAGCCGCTTCACGCGCTTCGCAAAAAAACAATTCCATGTTTCCTTTTCAGGCAATCAAACAGGCAGGCCGATTAAATCATGCATCGGCCTGCCACAGATTATTTTACTTTTCTCACCGGACGAAGCACTTCGTATCCCAGCACCTCAGGATAATGCCGCTGATAGTCCTGGCAGGCTTCCTCATTCCAGGCAAATCCCCTTTCGGACGGATCGAAATTCCAGGCTAGCTTTTCAACGCGTTCCATCACTTCACCGCAGTTCAGCAGATAATCAAACGGCGGATGAAAAAACACTAGATAATAGCTTTCCGGAAATTCCCGAAGCTCGAAGCCATCAGGAACAACTCCATCATAATCGAGCGGTACGCCCAAGCCGTAAAAATAGCCGCGTTTCCCATTTTCATAAAACCAGCCCGCCGTGTGACAGGTCACAACCGGATGCATCACATGGCTCATGCTTTCGATGATTCCGCAAATCTGATCGCAGTCGTGCCTTTCCCAAAAGCTGTCATAATTCCGCGCATCCAGATCCCAGATGCCCATATATTTGTGCGCGGGAATGAACTCGGTGCGGACGTTCGGTTCTGTCAGGATTGTTTTTTCCATCGTATTCCCTTCTTTCTGATAGATAAAATGTTCAGGGAACAAAACGACCTTCTTGCCGGACAATACCACAGGACAGGGTTTCCTCCGATATGCTGCCGGTGTACATCCGTAAGCATTCACAAACGCTCTCGTCAGAGCCTCCTGTGAGGAATACCCGTATTTGATGGCGATGTCGAGAATCCGTGCCCTGGTATCCCGTATCTCCAGCGTCGCTTTTGCAAGACGGCGGCCGGAAACATAAGCTTTCATCGTCACCCCTGCGATCTCATGGAATTTGGTGGAACAATAGCAGGGGGAATACCCGATCTGGCGTGACATTTCAATCAGCGACGGATTTTCAGTCAGATTGTCCTCGATCCAGCAGATCATCTTCTGGACGGATTCATTCCATTCATACAAGACGTTTCAGCTCCCTTCTTTTGATAAGATATCATAAAACGGAATATTTTTTTTGATTTCAGTTTTTCAAAACAAAGAAAAACGCCGCCTGCAAACGGGGTAAAGTCCCGTGCAAACGGCGATATGCGATTAAAATTCTTTCTCCAAAGGGATCATGCCATAGGTTTCGCCCAACTCCCCGCCATGGAGCAGATATTGCTTCACCGCGCGCTGCAAGCTCGTATCCTCCGGATACGATGCCACATCACCGCCGGACCGATACCAGATAAAGCGGATTGCGGCGTGGGAATGATCGTTATCCGTATGTATGATTTCAAAAAGATCCTGAAATTGCAGGATACGGGAGGAGGCGGGCAACAGCGTTTTTAAGCTTGGATCCAGCAGCCAGGAATGCGTTGTAAAACCTTTGAATTTAAACTCCGGATAATACTGCGGGAAAAATTCTTTCGCCTGCCGGATGGAATCCAGGCACGCCTCACGATCCAGCGGAGCGCCTTTGGGAATATGGATATAAAGGCTTGGGGACCCATTGGGAAACGGCAGCCCCTCCAATTCCTGCCGGCTCAGCTTACCGTGCAGATCCACCTTGGAGAACTGGAACTGCAACCGGCCGAGCTGAAAAAGATGCATCGTGATATAGTTGCGCGCCCATCCGATTTCGGAAAAACCCGGCACGCCGAATTCCGCCCTGCCATTTTCCGTCCATCGAGTGATATCCGCCATCATATCGTAATAATAGCGCTCCGGAATTCTCTTCTTTTGGTAGGCTGCAAAGGTGTATTCTGCTGCACAGAGGAGCACGGCAAGCACCATGGGGGCATTTTTTTTGCGGTCAATTTTCAGCAGCCCCTGCAAATGGCGCACATCATTGCGCTGATACATCCGCCTTGCAAACCGCTCAATGCGCTTGGGCTGACGCTCCATTTCCTGAAAAGCGAGCTCACGGTCTTCCTCCGGCAGTTGGATTTTGGCACATAAATCTTCTAAAAAAGCCTTGTTCATTCAATCGGCCTGCCCTTCTGTTTTTCTTTCCCGGCGTAAAAGGGCGCCGGGCGCAATCGGATGCTCACAGCGGAGCCGCACCTGCATCATGGGGTGCGGAGCGCTCTCCAAGGGGAGGCCCTCCGCATCGTAAAGCTCCTGCACGGTAATTGCATACGGCGCTTTCCCAGCCTCCAGAACGCTCAGCGTTTCCCCCCGGAAAAAGCGGTTGCGCTGCACCGCATGAAGCAGCCCGCCCGCCGTGTTGCCGGCCACTGCGGCCACTTCCCAATCGCGGCGGTAGCCGCCGTCATAAAAAATTTGGGCATTCGCCTGCGGCTTGTCAAAATAAAAGCCGGTGCAATATTCCCGGTGGCTGACGCGTGTGAGCTCCTCCAGAATCCAGGGCTCCGGCTGATATCCTGTTTGATCCTGCGCGCGAAGATAGCCGTCGATCGCGCAGCGGTATGCGTTCGTGACAACCGCCGTATAGTAGGCGGATTTCGCCCGGCCCTCAATCTTGAAGCTGGTAACACCGGCGCTGATCAGCTCCGGGATATGCTCGATCATGCACAGATCGCGCGCGTTTAGAAGATAGGTGCCATCCTTATCCTCTTCCACAGGGAAATATTGCCCAGGCCGCTTTTCCTCCACCAAATGGTATTTCCAGCGGCAGGGCTGCGCGCAGTCGCCCCGGTTGGAATCCCGGCCGGTCATGTAATTGGAAAGCAGGCACCTGCCGGAGAACGAAACGCACATGGCGCCGTGCACAAAGCACTCAATTTCAAGCTCCTCCGGCGTGCGCGCCCGCAGCTCGCCGATCTCCGCAAGCGACATTTCCCGCGCGGTGACAATCCGTTTCGCGCCAAGCGCGTAAAAGGCGTTTGCAGCAGCGTAGTTGACGATCCCGGCCTGCGTGGAAACATGGATTTCCACCCGGGGCGCATAGCGCCGAGCAAGCTCCAGCACCCCCAGATCCGTGATGATAAAGGCATCCACGCCGCACTCTGCCCAAGCGGTCAAAAAAGATGGGAGCGCCTCTATCTCCGCATTGCGCGGCAGCGTATTGCAGGTGAGATACACCCGCACGCCCCTTTCATGCGCATACTCCACGGCGCTGCGCAGCCCGTCATGGGTAAAGTTTGCGGGGGCTGCACGCATTCCAAAGGCCGTTCCGCCGAGATATACGGCATCCGCCCCGAACCGGACGGCAGCTTCCAGCCGCTCGCGGTCGCCCGCGGGCGCAAGCAGCTCGGGAACGCCGTTTTTGCGCCCCGTCATGAATTTTGCAAGGCCTTGACCTGATTGGCCTGATGCTGCTCCAAGGTTCTTGCCATATAGATCTTACCGTTTTTATCATGATAGAAATACAGATAGCTCGTATCCTTTGGATACAGTGCCGCCTCAATCGCATCCGCGCCCGGGTTGCAGATCGGCCCGGCCGGAAGCGCATCGCAGAGGAACGTATAGTAGCGCTCCCGATACGCCTGATATTCCCCATCGGAAACATTGGGCTTAATATAACGATCCACATAGGCGCCGGTACTATCACACTGCAACCGCATGGATTTCTTCAGCCGGTTGTGGATGACGGAGGAGACAAGCTTCATCTGCTCCTCATTCGCGGCCTCCTTCTGGATGATGGATGCGATCGTGATAATCTCATCCACCGTCATGCCCAATTCTTTAGCACGTGCCTCATATTTGCTGGGGAATTTCTCTTTGAAATTATCTAAGAAACGCCGGATCGCATGCGCCTCATTCTCTTCCAGATAGAATTCATACGTATCCGGATACAGATACCCTTCCAGCTTGCGGAAACGCAGGTTCACATCCGGCATTGTTTTCACAAAGCTATATTCATTGAAATCAACCGTTTGCATCGTTTCAAAGAAGGCTTTGCGGTCGCAAATGCCATATTTTTCAAGGCGCTCTATGATCTGATCAGCCGTCCAACCCTCGGGGAAGGTCAATTTCTTGGTTTCTACCGCTTTGGGGGCATCCTTGATCGCGTTGAGCATGCCCTCAACGCCCATCTTTTTATTCAGCTGATAGATGCCGTTGAGGTATTTGACATCCGTCGCTTTCTTATCCGTACCGCGGTTGCGCAGCGTAAAAATGGTATTGACAAAAAAATTGCAGAAATGCGGATGATTGATCAAATCATTCTCCTGCAAAATTTGCAGGATCTCTTTTTGGGAAGCGTTTTCCGGGATCGTGACGCTTGTTTTGGTGTCGCTCCCCATTAAAGCGAGCACGTCGTTGATACAAGAGAGCAGATAAAGTGAGCTCGCAATCGAGATGACCAAAACCACGCACAACGCCAGCGCTTTGGGGTTGGAGATGATTATTTTTCTCTTCTTTTTTTTCACCGCTGTCTCCTCCTCCCCGGCTTTAGCGGCCTGCTGCCTGGCTTTCACCGATTTATGTAAATGGGCCAAAGGGTTTGGCCGGCCGTTGGCCGGCTCCTTCTCGTCGATGGAAACCTTAAAATTTTGAACAAACTCTGTGCGGTCAATCTGGCTCTCATAAAAATGATCCGCCTCTTCGCCCGCCAACGGCGCAGCGTTCGTTTCATGGCTGGTAAGATCCTCGAACGCATTCGAGCCGGAGGAGGTGATGTTTTCATCAGGAGGAGGCGTCTGTTTCTTTTGATCCATATCGGTGATCAATCCTTTCGCATCGCGATTGAAGAATCTATCTAAAAACCCGGAGCTTACAAAAAGCAGCCGAGGTGCTTTTTAACCCTTCCCGCGCCAGGCAACGCCCGCCCCCGGGAGGGTTTTCCGTTGCGTAACAATCAAATGGACGGGCTGGTCGTAGCGGCCGGCAGGCAAATTTCTGACCATGCAGCTATCATAGCACAAGCCAACGGTGCTGCCGCCGAAGCGGGCCAAAAAGCGATCGTAATACCCTTTTCCATAGCCCAGCCGGTAGCCTTGAAAATCAAAGGAAAGCGCCGGCACAATGCACAGGCCCTTTGAAAAATCTGTAAACAATGCGCTTTTATCAGGATCCGGCTCCAAAACGCCGAACGTGCCCGGAGAAAGCTCATCCAGAGAACGAATTAGGTAAAATTCCATCTCCCGCGTGCCAGGCACGCAGCGCGGCACTGCAACCTGCTTCCCCGCTTGAAGAGATTTTTCAATCAGGCGGCGGGTATCCACTTCAATCGCTGTTGACACATAAGTCAGGATCGTTTGAGAATCGCGGTATTGCCAAAGATTCATCACACGGCTCAGAATCTTCAGATCCATTTCATCCTTTTCCGCCGGAGAAAGGCCTGTCCGCAGCGCTTTAAAACGGCTGCGCAGCTCCGCCTTAATCGGCCTGATATCCTGCCTCATCGGCATTGGAGGGATGCGTGGATCGCATCCGCCTTTGCCTGGCCGACGAACTCTGCCGCGATTGCCAGGCCGAAATCAATGGCTACACCCGCGCCGCGCGCGGTAATGAACAGCCCATCCTTGCAAACAAAACGGTCGCTGAGTTTCACGCCGTAAAGCTCCTGCTCCATGCCGGGGAAGCAGGTGGCCTCTTTCCCCTCCAGCAGCCCCTTATGGCCAAGGATAGACGGGGCGGCGCAGATTGCGGCAACCAGCTTGCCATGCGCGACCGCATAGTCGATAAACTGCTGCACGGTCTGCGATTTTTCAAGATTTAGCGTGCCGGGCATCCCGCCCGGAAGAACGACCGCCTGAAGGGCTTCATCCGCACAGACCTGAGCATCCGCCAGATCACAGTCCACAACAATCCCGTGCGCACCCGCCACTTTGGCCCCGCCGACTCCAACGGTGCAGACCTCCAGCTCCGCGCGACGGAGCATATCCACTGTGGCAACCGCCTCAACCTCTTCAAAGCCATTTGCAAAGAACACATAAATCATATCAAAATTCCTCCATCTATTTATCCAAGTGAAAGCCCCAAATAAGCATCTTTCAGCATCAGCGGCAATGGCTCTGCCCTTGGGGAAAGGGGGCGCAGCATCCCGAACGCGGCGTTTTCCGTCTGACCGGGAGCCGGAAACAACCCTCTGGGAAGGCGCAGGGTAAAGCGCCGTGCACCGGACGTTTCAACCAGCGCGGACAACAGTGGCAAAACCGCCCGCTCGGAAGCTAAAAATTCCTGTGCAAAGCAGCATTCCTCCTGCTGCTGATACAGGCAGTAGCCCTTCTCCCCCTCCACCGTTTGGATACACAGCGCGCCTCCGCCGGTGGTGAGATGCTCGTTCAGCGCATACTGCACGGCTGCCGCATCCCATATGAGATGATCCCGGCCATGCAGCACATTGCTGCGGATTTCGGCCATTTCAGCCGCTGTGAGCGTGCGGACAAGCCCTGCGGCCCTGGCGGCAATCTTCTCTGCTTCCCCCCGGGAAAGATGCGTCGTTTCGCAATCAAAAGCATGATGAAACCCGCACGCTGCATAATAGTGGAATAAGCCCGGCGACGCCGGTACAAGGGCGATGCAATCCGCCCCTTCCTCCGCCGCGGCCAGAGCTGCAAAATCAATCAGGCTGCGCATCAGCCCACGCCCACGCTGCGCCTTCGCCGTGCAGGCGGCATAAAGATACCGGGCGGCATATTGCTCGCCCCTGCATTGAACCGCTGCATCCAGCAAAAAAAGCATGGATACCGGGCGGCCCGCTTCCTCACAGAGAAACGTTCCCTCCGGAGAAAACCGATTTTTAAAGAAAAAGGAGATATACTCCCTGCAATCGCCAAAAGATGCCTGCCATAGCTCCATCAGCAGCGGAATATCTTCCCGCCGCGCACGGCGGATCATAGATCCTCCCGGTAAACCGCTTCCTGCTTCTCCAGCAGAATCGCGGGATAATAGGAAAGCTTTGCCTTGCGCAGGCCTTCCTCGCCCATATCTTCCTCCCGGTTGACAAAGGCATAACCGCCTAGAGCATGTGCCGCAAACTCCCGGTTGATGATCGGATATGCGCCGCGCACATCGGCAAAAGCCTTTTCGATATGGGTGCAAAAGGTGTTTTCAGTTAACTGCTCGCCCAACGTATAAGCGACAACCCGGCCATCCGCGCGGATTAACCCGCCAGTAAAGCCCAGCTCAAAATAGTGGTCAAACGCCCGGTCAACCGCAGCGAGCTCCTCGCTGATACCCTCCGGGTTCCGGCTCAGGTTCTCCCGCTCCCACTCGGCGTTCATGCGCATACAGTCGTCAATATTCGCTGTGGTGATCGGCTCATAGCGCCAGTCATACGTTTTTTGGAAAGAAGCGATATGATTGCGCTTGCCATGATATTTCCGCCCGGAAAGGGCGATTAAATCCTGCGTATTGTAAATATAATCAAACCCATCGCGGTATGGCTGATAGGCAAATGCACCCGGCATGATCTCCTCCAACGCCTCCTGGTTTGCCTTTGTGACACCGTGCAGGCGGAAGGGGTGCCCGTTTTCATGCGCATCCTCCAGCATGGCCTGCATCACCTTCAAAAGATCCCCGCGGCCGGCGGGAAACACATAGGAGGGCTTGGACTCAATGCTTTTGGAAACAAAAAAATCCTCAAAGCGCATAATCTTGCTGCTGTAAACCGGATTCCAAATATAAAGATTGCCAAAGGTATATTCACAGCCCTGGAATTGGGCGTAAGAAAACAGCTCCCTCACCCAATTTTTATCCTCCAAACGAGGCGACTGGAATGTCAGCATGATAGCATCTCCTTTTCTACACAGGAAAAAATTTGCTCTGCCACTTCCGTCTCCTCCAAAGGCTCGCCCGCGCAGGCGCAGTCGATCCTACAAAAATGCAGCTTTTCGCATGCATACAGCGCCGCCTCCCGGCAGGCCTGTAAATAGCGAATATTCCCCTCATGCATATCTTTCTTCTGTTCATCGCCCGCATAGCGGTTCAATAAAAGCCGCTGAGACACCTCCACAGGCATGTCCAGATAAATGACCAAATCAGGGGCAGGAATTTCGAGCTTTCCATATTCAAAATCCCGCAGCCAGGCGAGATACTCATCCCACTGCTCCCGTGGCAGCTTGACCATTTGATAAAGCGCGTTGGAGGTGGTATAACGATCCGCAAGAATCAGCTTGCCCGCCTCATACTCCGCTTTCCAATGGCGCTGGAAACTTGCAAAACGATCCACTGCATAGAATGCGGACGCCGCATAGGCATTCACATCCCCCGGATCGCTCCCAAACGCCTTGTTGAGATACATTTTCACCAAAGTGCTCGAAGGGTCGTCATAATCGGGCAGTTTAATCTGCCGCAGGGGAACCCCTGCTCGCTCTAATGCGGCCCGCAGCAGGGCAACCTGCGTTGTTTTGCCGCAGCCATCCAGCCCCTCTACCACCAATAGTTTACCTGACATGCCATCATCCTTCAAGATTTTTTCAAACCATACGTCTGCAAAGGAAACCTAAAAATAAGCAGCCTGAATCCTCCTGCAAAAGCAGAAGCATAAACGTAAACAAGCATGAAAATAATTATACCAAATTTCGCCTCAGAATTCAATTCCCAGTCTTTCAATGCCGTCAATAGGTTAAAATCACCGCATGCAAAACAAGCGTTTCATCCGCTGTCCGGTTGGCAATCGAGTGCTTTTGGCCGCCCAGACAGATGCAGGCGTCGCCCGGATGCAAAACGGTTTCTGTGCCGTTGTCGTCATAGGTTGCGGTGCCCTGAATGATATAGAAAACCTCTTCTTCCCTTTCATGCACATGCTCGCCAATCGAGCAGCCCGGCTCCAGCGTGATCGTTGCAATCATCCGGGATTTTCCCTGATATTCGCCAGCCTCCAGAAGGTTGGTCACAACTGCCTGCCCGTCTCCTCCGCGCATCTGCGGCTTAACGGTGTGGTTCATTTCAGAAGCACGTTTAATCATGATGCTGTTCTCCTCTCAGTATGCTTTTATTTTAAATTGATTATACCATGATTCCATTGCGCAAGGCGCAATGATCGGCGTAGCCGCAGGGCGTCAGCCCGAATCAATGATTCAATGTTTTCCGAAGCTCTTGGAATCTTTGATTCCTTAGAGATTCGTGAGGTTATTTAGCCGAGAACCGAAAGCGCAAGCGCGGTTCGATGGCCAATGTTCTCCGAAGCTCTTGGAATCTTTGATTCCTTAG
>ERZ827037.208-NODE-208-length-76513-cov-10.027165_pt1 | contig 76513 bp, 67 predicted proteins | sample MGYA00519924_ERZ827037 | MGnify/ENA primary metagenome ERZ827037 (study PRJEB31778, sample SAMEA3449250) | human gut metagenome | biome: human gut; feature: human-associated habitat; material: faeces | place: United Kingdom | collected 2010/2012 ... | reverse complement strand
AATATCGTTTCGGAAGCTGATTTCTTGCATCTCTATAATAATGACGGGCTAGGATACGAAAAGTTACAGGCGCCCACTACTTTTTTTGAATTATTTTTTTATTCTTGTTCCTCCATTGTCGTTAATCGCTGACGCTAAGGTGATTATCACTTCCGACACCCCCGCATTTATTGCTTCAAAAGAGTTCTCCAACTTCGGAATCATACCGCCTTGAATAACGCCGTCGGCTACGTATTGTTCGAATTCGGCACGGGTAATCTGCGGAATCACACTATCGTCATCGTTCTCGTCGCGCAGCACTCCTTTCTTTTCGAAACAATATACCAACGTCACATCAAACAGTGTTGACAAAGCCTTAGCCGTCTCTCCGGCAATCGTATCCGCATTGGTATTCAGCATATTTCCCTGTTCGTCATGTGTCAACGGAGCCATCACCGGAACAACTCCTTTGTGTATCAAATCCGACAGTAAAGTTGCATCTACCTTTTCCACATCCCCAACAAATCCGTAATCCACATCCTTGACCGGACGTTTCACCGACCGGATCACATTCATATCCGCCCCGGTCAATCCGAGTGCATTCACTCCACGTGCCTGCAGTCCGGCAACAATACTCTTATTGACCAAACCGCCATACACCATAGTTACCACTTTCAATGTCTCCGCATCAGTAATACGGCGACCATTCACCATTTTGCTTTCAATGCCCAGTTGTGCGGCAATCTTTGTAGCCGAACGACCGCCGCCGTGAACCAGCACTTTGTGTCCTTCAATGGCAGCAAAGTCATTTAACAACTGACGAAGGGTGGCTTCCTCTTCTACGATTTTGCCACCCACCTTAATTACTGTTAGTTTTTCTCTCATTATTATTCCAAATACGTATATCCATAAAGTCCCGAACGGTAGTTGGAAAGAAATTCTTTTCCTTCTTCCAAAGAGATCTTACCCTCTTTCACCGATTTCGTCACCCAAGTTTCGAGTGTACGTACCAGTTTCTTCGGACTGTATTGCACATAGTCCAATACTTCCGCTACCGTTTCTCCATCAATAATCTGTTCGATACTGTATCCCTTCTCATTCACCGAAACGTGTACGGCATTCGTGTCACCGAACAAGTTATGCATATCTCCCAAAATCTCCTGATAAGCCCCCACCAGGAAAACAGCGACATAATAAGGCTCCGTTTTCTTCAAAGCATGTACAGGCAGATAATGAGCTACATTACGCGTAGAAATAAAGTTGGCAATCTTACCGTCCGAGTCACAGGTTATATCCTGCAAAGTAGCCGAACGTTCGGGCTTTTCATCCAACCGCTGTATAGGCATAATCGGGAATATCTGGTCAATCGCCCAAGAGTCCGGCAATGACTGGAACAATGAGAAGTTACAGAAGTATTTATCCGCCAACAACTTAGACAATCCCCGGAATTCATCAGGCGCATGTTTCAAACCACCGGCAATCTGATTGATCTCACGAGTGATCGACCAATACAGACGCTCGATCTGCGCACGGGTCTTCAAGTCCACGATTCCATGACTAAACAAATCCAACGCCTCTTCCCTGATCTGCTGCGCATCATGCCAAGCCTCCAACATCTTATTCTGGTTCAGTGTATCCCAAATGGCATACAATTCCTGCACCAGTTCATGTGCATCCGGAGCAATCTCCTCTTCATCGTCCCATTCGGGCAAGGTAGCCGTTTCGAGCACCTCAAAGATAAGTACCGAATGATGCGCCGTCAAGGCACGGCCACTCTCTGTTATGATGTTCGGATGCGGGATACCGTTCTTGTCACTCACGTCCACCAAAGTGGAAATCGAGTCGTTCACATATTCCTGGATCGAATAATTGACACTCCCCTCACTGCTGGATGAACGTGTTCCGTCATAATCGACTCCCAATCCGCCGCCGATATCGACAAACTCGACCTTGAATCCCATCGAATGAAGTTGCACATAGAACTGTGAAGCCTCGCGCAAGGCGGTCTTGATGCGGCGGATCTTCGTCACCTGACTTCCGATATGGAAATGAATCAACTTCAGACAATCCTTCATTCCCTTACTTTCCAGAAAATCGAGTGCTTCGAGCAACTCACTGGAAGTCAAGCCGAACTTGCTGGCATCTCCTCCCGACTCTTCCCACTTTCCGCTACCGGAAGAAGCGAGTTTGATACGGATACCGATGTTGGGTTCCACATTCAGCTGTTTTGCCATCTTCGCTATCAGCTTAAGCTCGTTCATCTTCTCCACAACGAGGAAGATACGTTTACCCATTTTCTGGGCAAGCAAAGCCAGCTCTATATAACTTTCGTCTTTATAACCATTGCAGACAATCAATGAGTCGGAATCCGTATTGACGGCAATCACCGCATGGAGCTCAGGCTTGGAACCGGCTTCCAGTCCAAGATTGAACTTTTTTCCGTGACTGATAATTTCCTCCACTACAGGGCGCATTTGGTTGACCTTGATCGGATAGATAATAAAGTTCTGCGCTTTATACCCGTACTCCTCAGCCGCCTGTTTGAAACAAGACGACATCTTTTCAATACGGTTGTCCAGAATATCCGGGAAACGTACCAGCATAGGGGCTGCCACATCCCGCAACTGCAACTCGTCAACCAATTCTTTCAGATCGACAGTCACTCCGTCTCTACGCGGTGTAACAACGACATGTCCTTTGTCATTAATACCAAAGTACGAGGTCCCCCAACCCGTGATGTTGTAGAGTTCCTCAGAATCTTCAATACGCCACTTTCTCATTTTTCTGTAATTCAGTGTTTTTAGTAAATAATTGGAGGGCAAAAATACAGATTTATCTACATCTTGCCAATTAATTGCCTATTAATTCGTTCAATTATGTTATAATCCGAGAAGTTGTTGCAAACGTTGCACCGATGTTTCAATCTGCCATCGGTCTTCCAATTCGTCCGCATTAAAGATATAATGTGCCTGATGATAAAAAGGCGCACGTTTTTCAAGTGCCTGTATGATAAAAGTCTTCAACTCGTCATCTTCTTTTCCCTGAAGGATAGGACGCTGCTGCTTGGCCACACGCAAGCGTCTGAACAGCACATCGGGATGCACATCCAGAAAAACCGTCTTACCTGCCCGATTCATAAACTCCATATTATCAAAAAAACAAGGCGCTCCCCCACCCGTAGAGATTACCACATTTTCGAACTCGGCTACCTCATGAAGCATATTCCTCTCCAGCTCCCTGAATCCGGCCTCACCCCGTTCTGTGAATAACTCTCCCACCGTTTTGTGGAAACGCTCTTCGATATACCAATCCAGATCAATGAACGGTATATTCATCTTGCGGGCAAAAGCCTTGCCCAATGTCGTTTTTCCGGCGCCCATATAGCCGGTAAGGAAGATACGAATCATAAATGACTAATTTTACCTGCAAAATTAGTCATTTATTTCATTATTTAAAGATTTTCACTCTTTCTTCGAGCGGTTGGAATTCTTTTTCTCCCGGTTTTTCGGCAGGAAGCCCGAACGGCATTTCGGCAATCAAGTGCCAATGCTCCGGCAAGTTCCATGTCCGACGCACTTCCTCGTCAATCAACGGGTTATAATGTTGCAATGACGCTCCGAAGCCCACATCTTCCAGCATTGTCCACATAGCCAGTTGGTGCATGGCGGAAGTTTGCAGCGACCATCCCGGAAAGTTTTCCTGATAGGAGGGGAAAGCTTCCTGAAGTCCTTTGACTACTTTCTGATCTTCAAAGAACAACACAGTTCCATATCCACAAGCAAATGAGTGGTCTATCTTCTCCTCTGTTTTCACAAAGGCGTCTGCCGGCACAATCTTCTTCAAAGCGTCTTTCACGATTTTCCACAATTTCTTGTGAGACTCACCCAGCAGTAACACCACGCGTGTGGACTGGGAATTAAATGCCGAAGGCACATGACGAACAACCGTACTCACGATACACTCGATTTCCTGATCGGATATAGGTGACTGATTAGTAATTGAATAGTAAGTCCGACGATGTTTTAATGCTTCACTAAAAGATCTTTCCATAATATTTCCTTTCTTATATATGATATTTCTTAAACTCTCTTTTTTTTATAACAAGTAACTCTACTAACTTGTTCAGTTAGAGAATATATTCGTACCTTCGCAGCCGAATAAACCATTATCTTTTATGGCTAAACAGAAATTCTACGTAGTATGGGAAGGCGTCACTCCCGGAGTTTATACCTCCTGGACGGATTGCCAGCTCCAAATCAAAGGATATGAAGGCGCCAAATATAAATCTTTCGACACCCGTGAAGAAGCCGAACGCGCACTCTCAGCCTCACCATACGCTTATATAGGAAAAAACGCAAAAAAGAAAAATGAAAAGATATCCTCCGATCTGTTGCCTCCTTCCGTAATAGACAATAGTCTGGCGGTAGACGCGGCTTGCAGTGGAAATCCCGGCCCTATGGAGTATCGCGGCGTACACATAGCCAGCCGACAAGAGATCTTCCATTTCGGTCCGATGAAAGGAACGAATAATATCGGAGAATTTCTGGCTATCGTGCACGGACTGGCGCTATTGAAACAGAAAGGATTCGATATGCCCATTTATAGCGACAGTGTCAATGCCATCAGTTGGGTACGACAAAAGAAGTGCAAGACCAAACTCCCCCGAAATGAGGAAACAGAAGCACTGTTCCAATTGATAGAACGGGCGGAAAAGTGGCTGAACACGAATACCTACACTACCCGTATCCTCAAATGGGAAACGAAAGAATGGGGAGAAATCCCGGCGGACTTCGGAAGAAAATAAATATGATATAAAATTCAAAACAAGTAAATATGAAAACATTGACTTCTAACAAAGCTTTCTGGCTACTATTAGTCATTTGCGTAGTAACGATCCTTCCTTTTCTCGGGCTGCCGGAGTATCACACCAAAGGCGAGCCCCGCGAATCGATTGTATCCTATTCTATGTTGGAAAGCGACAACTGGATTTTGCCGAGAAATAATGGAGGAGAGATACCCTACAAACCACCTTTCTTCCATTGGACTATTGCAACCGTTTCAACATTGAACGGCGGTCAGGTTACGGAGATGACTTCCCGTTTACCATCGGCCATCGCGCTAATCTCCATGACTCTTTTCGGTTTTCTTTTCTTCGCCAAAAGAAAAGGAACGGAAGTGGCGCTGCTCACCGCATTCATCACCTTGACCAACTTCGAGTTGCATCGTGCCGGAGCCAACTGCCGGGTGGATATGGTGCTGACAGCCCTCACCGTCTGTGCGTTATATTGTTTTTACAGATGGTACGAGAAAGGGCTTAAAGGCATTCCCTGGCTAGCCATCCTTCTTATGAGTTTGGGAACGTTGACCAAAGGTCCGGTAGGTACTATCATTCCCTGTCTGGTTACAGGTGTATTCCTTCTGCTCAGAGGAGTAAACTTCTTCAGGGCTTTCCTTCTCCTTTCCGCATGGGCCATCCTTTCACTCATCTTGCCGTTCTGTTGGTACATAGCCGCTTACCAACAAGGGGGAGAAGAATTCCTTGCATTAGTCATGGAAGAGAACTTCGGACGTATGACCAACACAATGAGTTACGACTCCTGCGTGAATCCCTGGCATTACAACTTCGTAACCCTGTTTGCCGGTTATGTACCTTGGACGTTATTGGCAGTGCTTTCTCTTTTCAGTCTCACCTATCATAAATTCAGTATCCAGCCGGCTGCCTGGTGGAAACGCTTTACCGCATGGATCAAGAATATGGATCCGGTGGATTTGTTCGCTCTTACCAGCATAGTTGCCACATTCATATTCTACTGCATACCGCAAAGTAAACGTAGCGTATACCTAATGCCTATTTATCCTTTCATCGCATACTTCCTGGCCAAATATTTATTCTATCTGGTGAAGAAACGCTCTAAAGTGATAAAAGTATACGGTAGTATCCTCGCCGTACTGAGTTTACTATTATTTGCCTGTTTCATTGCCGTGAAATGCGGTCTTATCCCGGAAACAATCTTTCAAGGCCGTCATGCGCAGAACAACATCAATTTCCTGCGTGCCATACAGAACATTAACGGAATCGGCTCTTTCATATTAATTGCCATTCCTACGTTGCTTGGCATCTGTTGGTGGTTCTATCAACGCAAATATACACTCAGCAACCGATTCCTCTATGCCATCGTTGCCCTGACTATGGGAATGTATATCGCACTGGACGGAGCTTACCAGCCACCTATTCTCAATTCAAAATCGGTAAAATCCGTTGCTGCGGAGATAGAGCGGGTAGTACCGGCAAGTGCAGGCACGCTTTACGAATTTATCGAAGCCGGTGTACGTTCCATAGGTGACCCTGTACACTATTTTGAGATCAACTTCTATCTGGGAAACCGGATCGGAAACTTCTACAAAGACCGTCCTTCGGAAGGATTCTTGCTAATAGGAATGCAGGATGCAGAACGGAATCTTCCCGAGTTCGAAAAGGAAGGCTACCAATTCGAACGAGTCTATCAATCACCCAAACCCGTTCTTCGCCAGACTGCCGAGATATACAAATTCATCAAAAAGTAGTCTCGGATGAATTCACTGTTTTTCCATGCTTCACCAGATATTCCGCTGACTGGAGCATGGAAAAACTATATTCTTTCAAGGGCAGAAAACTATCATCCATCGGGACGTGAACCAGCTTTCCATTATCGGTATGATAGGCAAATTCCTGATTCGTCTCATAATTGTACATATACAACTGAGTCGCATTACGGCCTACAATCATATTATCGGCTGTATAAAACATACACGGACGTTCTTCTTTCAACAAGTCCACTCCGAAATTATTCTGCAAATAATCAATACCCAACAGTCCCAATACCGTAGGCTGTATGTCTATTTGTCCTCCAAAAGCCGTATGTTCCGCAGGAGTTATACTGTTGGAATAAATCATCAACGGGATATGATTATACGATTGCGGAAGCTCACACTCCGCATCCCCAACCAATTTGCCATGATCTCCCTCCAACACGAATATCGTATTCTCAAACCACGACTGCTTGCGCGCTTCTTCGAAAAATTTACGCAAAGCCCAGTCCGCATATTCCACAATCTGAGTTTCCGGTTTGTCCGTTCGGGGATGGAAATAAGGAGGTATTACATAAGGCGGATGATTGCTGATTGACAATAAGGTAGCGAAAAACGGTTGCCCTTCGTCTGCCGTCCGATTCAAAACCGGAATAGCATAGTCGTATAAGAAATCATCCTGTACTCCAAAACTATTCACAACCTTCTCAGACGGATAATCTTCCTGAGCAAAGACCTCATCAAAACCGTTCGTCCTGAAAAAGGCATTCATATTATCGTACTGCCCTTCATGTGTCATAAAAAACAGATTATGATATCCATTCTCCTTCAATACCGTAGGCAATCCCGAATAATGGGGAATCACCGAACCTTTCATCAAGTTCCGTTTCATCATGGTAGGAAAAGAATATAAAGTAGCGTACAAACCATGATTGGTGTGAATCCCCGCCGAATAAAAGTTGGGGAAACTAAGGGAACAGGCATACAGGCTATCCAAAAAAGGAGTCAGATTCTGTGACTGCCCGAAACGTTTCATGAAATTGGACGACATCGACTCCATCATAATCAATACCACATTGGGACGGCGTTGCGATACACTATCCTGTGAATTATGCCGATAAACCGCCAACGGAGAGACATCCGGTTCACCCGGCCGTGCTAACAAAGCTTTTACTTTTTCCAACGCTTCCTGTTCATCCATCAGATGCAGATATCTGTTTTCCGGCCGTCGGTCGTCCAGCACGCTCGTCAACAAATTAAAGGTCGGACTGACTCCCAACTGATTCAAAAAGGCATCCTGACAGAAATAAGCGGCACTTACCTTGATCGGATTATAGCCTGTACGTCCCCTAATGCCAAATACACAAAGCCCGATCAAGCCAAGCCCTACCAAACCCGCAACACTTCGTTCCAAGCAAGGGAATGAACCGGGAGCAAACAGGCAACGGTGACGGAAATACCGGCCAAGAAAGGCAATCCACACAATAAAGCCAATCAAAAAGAGCAGGAATAAGGCAATGGACAAATAATAGGAAGTCTCTCCCAATATCATCCCCGCAGTAGTACCCGCATAACCGAACCATTCGAAAATGGAAGAATTGATATGCTTGAAAAAGTAGGCGAAATAAGGAATATCAGCCGCACTGATCAGATACACCAACCCATAAAAGACACCGAAGAAGATAGTGAAGAAACGGAATAAAGCCTTCCCATAACAGTTGCAAAGCCCACAGGCTACAGCTACCGTCAGCGGAAGCAGTAATATGTAACAACCTATCACGTTATCGAACCATACCCCATGTATAAATGCTATCAATGACAGACTTTTATCAGACAGTGCTTCGGCAGTCAGTTGATGGTGAGAAGAAATGAACAATACCCCTCTGAACAATCCGGTGATTATCAGAGCGGAAAGATGCACGGAAAGTATATATACAATAAGATTTAGAAAACGTTTCATAATAGCTTTTTCTTTTTATGAATAGTTCTGAAAGCAGCCCTACTGTTTATTTTTATAAGTATATACGAAGTGAAGAATCAGGAAATTGATGGGAACGACTACGATAAGCACCAATATAGGAGCGAGAAACTCACCGAATCCGATCCACAGGAAAAGGTTCAGCAAACCTACCTCAAGCAGATAATTGAGTAAATGACTAAAACCAAACCCGACGGCGTTGCGCGATGAGGGTTTGGAACGGAATGTAAAGAATGTAGTTAGAAAATAGTTACAGACAAATCCGACTGCATAACCTGCCGTAAAAGAAAGCGTCGGATTGGCTGCCAACAGCACCAGACAATATACGCCATAGTGAATCGCCGAAGATATCGTACCGACGATGCCAAAACGCATAAACTGCCAGAATTTCTCCTGCCAGTCCGGGTGTTGTTCCCATGTCTCTTTAATGACTTTGTTTATCCTCATCGCATAACACCTCTTCTACATTATAAAGCGGACGATGTTTCACCTCTTTATATATCTTTCCGATGTACAGCCCTACCGCACCGATTGACATCAGGACGACACCGCCTACAAACCATACGGACAACATCAGAGAAGCCCAGCCATGCTCCGCCGTTCCCGCAATCAACGAATAAAGAACATAAAAACCGATCAGAATGCTGATAAAGACAAAGATAATACCCAAATAGACAATGCCATAAATCGGCTTCACCGAGAATGAGGTTATTCCGTCGAGAGCCAGTCCCAGCATTTTCCGCAGAGTATATTTAGAGCTTCCGGCCGTGCGTTCCCGAATCACGTCGTCCACCGTAGTGGAAGGAAAGCCCAACAGAGGAATAATGCCGCGCAAGTATAGATTACGCTCTTGATAATGTGACAACTGTTCCAGTACCCTCCGGCTCAGAAAGCGGAAATCGGCATGGTTATAAATGGATTCCACTCCCATCCTGCGTTGCAGTTTGTAGAAAGCCGTAGCGGAGAGACGTTTCAACAACGGGTCGGCCTGGCGGGAGACCTTCACTCCGTACACCACATCGTAACCGGCTGTATAAGCATCAATCATTTCCTCTATCGCATTCAAGTCATCCTGTAAATCCGCATCAATGGTAACAACAGCGTCACTCCAGTCTTTGGCAGTCATCATCCCTGCCATGATAGCACTCTGGTGACCTACGTTCCGCGCCAGATTCATTCCTTTCACGTAAGGATTCTCCTTATGCAGCTTCTTGATAATGTTCCACGTACGGTCCTTGCTACCATCATTTACAAAAAGCACGAAACTGTCCGCACTGATCTTTTCCTTCCCAACCAGCTCATCAAACAAGGCTGTCAAACGAGCGGCTGACTGCTCCAACACTTCTTCCTCATTATAGCAGGGAGACACAATTGCCAATTTAATCATTTCTCGTTCTATTTAGTTAGTTCTGTCCGTTTCATTTTCGCAAATTCCGAGTACGTCAGGAAATCGGCTTTCTTCTCCTTGAAGTTACGGATCAGCAGATCCAGCCGTTCTTCCATCCCTTTGCCGGAATGATTACGGATAATAAACGGCATTTTAAATTCGGGATGTTCATTCAATGGATAAAACTCCCACGGGTGAAAATAGGTCACAAAATAGCCGTCGTGCTTCAGCACCCTGTTTGCCATCCATTGGTACAACTTCACCGGGAGATTATGGCAAGACAACCAGAATAGCGGAAAACGTATCCACGGAGTTACCGACGCAGGAATTTGAAGAACCTTACCCGTCATAAAGCAAGTACGCGGCTCGGAAAGATGCATATATCTGCCGGGAATAAACGCCGGATTCAATGAAGAATTATACAGATATCCCATCCGCTCTATCTCTTCATCGGACACCGGAAACATACGAGGCTGGCGATACCCCTCTATCTTCCTCCCCGTCAACCGTTCGAGTATCTCTTTGGAACGACTGACATCCGAAACCTGAGGTTGCCAATGGTCACACCCATGAGCCGCCACTTCATGCCCTTCATCCATAATACGGCGCATCACCTCCGGAGCATTCTCCGCAAAGTTGCTTGTACAGAAAAAAGTAGCCCGCACCCCATTCTTTTTCAGACAGTCCAGTATCTTATTCGTACCATAAACCGATACTTCCATTGCCTTATCCAGCGGAAAGTCCACTCCATGTTCACGGGGTACATCAAACTCCTCTGTGTCAAAACTTAATAATATCATTGTCAATTAGCTTTCTAATCAGATTTGAATAACATTCAATAAAAATTGTTTTAGAGGAAGTAAATACTCAGCCTCTAAATTCCAATACTTAGGATTATCGAAAAAAAACTCTTTTTTGTTCTTAAAACGTTCAAGTTCTTTTTTTGATTTCTTTATAGACTCTAAATAAGCATATATTTTGGCTTTTCTATTTGGAGTAATATATTGAGAATTACCTTCGTTATCTACATGTCCAGCAACACACTTTTCATAACCCTCAAAGCATTTTAGAAGGCATGTATGCTCTTCATTAACAATATGTTCTAATAATAATTCAAAATCGCCATCTTCTTTGTCATTTGGAAATAAAAATAATTCAGCAGATATAGATAGTTCTTCCAATCTCTCTTGAAGATAGCTTTTCCTGACAATATATCCTCCCCCATTATCAGCAGAATCCGCATCAAAGATTATCAAATTAACACCCCCTCGTTCTGTATTTTCTTTAAATTGCTGATCTAATAAGTGCAGCTTGCTATACCCTCCAGCTTGAATAATTTCCCACATTCCTTTGTTTTCCCCAAAAAGGAAAAGGAGGTACTTGTCTAAAAACTCTGAATCTCTCCCCTCTACAAAAATTCTAATCATCGTATTTCAATTTCTTGATTAATAACATACTGAAACTTTTCATAGGGATATTGATAAGCTTTCAATTCGTCTGTTGGCATATGCCTCAATGAATAACACATTATATCATTTTGAGATTCAATACATTCACTATCAGATAATACTTTATTTAAGGACTGCAACGATTCAATATTATGTGTAGTTGCAAAAACCTGAACATCCAATAAGTTCGCAGTTTTTATAATAGCTTTCCATAAAGAAGATAAAGAAGAAAAATGCATCCCATTATCTATTTCATCGATAAGAACAAGTCCTTTCTTACATTCATAGAGAGATGTTATTATCGCTAATAATTTCCTTATTCCATCCCCTAACATATTAATAGGAACCAATCTATTCAACCCAATGTCAACATTAACGCCTGATTTTAACACTGCAATAGACTTTATTCTAGGTTCTATATGTTGCAATATTTCCACTATTACTTGCTCCTGTTTTTCTTCTATTATACGTGTCAAGTTATCAACGGCAATATTGAATGCAAATTTAGAATTAATATATACCCCGGATAGCGTCTCTTTGTATTCCTTAGAGGACCTTACTTTTATATTGCCATCAACTCCTTTCGAGGTAATGATAATTGCCGCGCTATCACTTTTCTTTTCATTATCAGCTTTGGTATAGCTAAAATTCATTGTCAAGCCGGTACTTATATTAGCTTCTTTATTTGAAAGAGCCTGAGTAGAAATATCCTCTTTAGATATAACGATTTGAGATTCGGAAACGATAGGAGTGATTTTCAATTCTCTAATAGTTCCATCCATCATATTACCAGATATTTGAATATGATTGTCAGAAATCATATTATAAAAGTTCAAAGCAAGATCTTCTTCATTGAACCTATTATAATCTCTAAATTGATTGATTCTTAAGTTAAGAAGAGGATTTGAAAATCCAGACAATAAAAATATACCATCAAGCACTGTCGATTTACCGCAATTATTTTTACCTACCAGCAAATTTATTTGCCTTAAATCAGAAAGAACAAGATGTTTTATTCCTCTAAAATTATTTATTTCAACCTCATTAAAAACCATATTATTCTGTTATTTAGCGGGTAAAGTTACAATAAATCTGTTATATCTTGATGCTTTTATATATTATTTTAATAATGCAGCAAAGATAGAAATTTCAAATTTAAGTCCCTAATCATTAACATTAGCCAGCAAAAAGGTTTCTTCCTACATAATCCGCAGGAGCCAGCAACTTAATCAATTTTTCTAAATTACCTATCACATCTTCATCCTTTTCTTTTTCCTTTTCAAAACGCCTATCAATTCCCAACTTATTAAAAGGCATTATTAATCGATGTAACCTGTAATTATCATCTTTCAAATTAACATCAGTAGCAGACTTATATCCCACAATACTTCTTTCCGCACACCACCTTAAATGTTCCATCTGAGCCAACGCTTGCAGAGGATACATATCTTTCAATTCAGGAGAAAGATACTTCAAATACGTACCATACATATCTACCTGGTAACGATTAGAGAATCTAAAATGCTCCGGTTGGTATATCCATAATCGAAACGCTATATTATCCATAAATTCCCGATCGACAAATAACCATCCTACAAAATCCTTCGGATTAGGTTTACCTTCTAGCGTCGAAGATAGAACCCGACTCCAATAATCCAACAAAATTGAATCAAGTGCATCTTTCTCTTTTTTGCAACACAAACCATCAAAGTCACAGTATTTTACAGAGAAATAAGCGTTCACATACATCGCCATAGTATCATCCAACAGTTCATCGCTAACACCTTCCATACATTGTCCAAAAGTCCTTACATGGATATATTTTCCATCTTCTTTATCCAATATACCTCCTATTCCCGAACGCAATTCCTGCCTGATCAAGACTCTCGAATTACCGCTTTTTATTCTATACTCTACCTTTCCCATATCATTCACAATTACATTTCCCTGCTCATCCTTACGTTCTTCAACTGAATAATATACGGCTTCCGGTAAGCTCAAACCAACCGCAAGGCTTAAATCCGGGTCTCGCAAACAAATAGCAACCGTCAAAAGTGCCCTCTCCTCCATCGCCGCCTCCTTTAATCGTTCGCAGACAAGCTCATCTTCCACTTTGTTATTTAAAAATTCAATATCAATATCCTCTATTTGAGACAAATAAGGGTACTGCGCTTTAAAAAGAGGCAGAAGTTCATCCATCGATTTGTCCACTATTGTAATGCGGGTTTTATTTTGTGCAATAACACCTGCCTCCTCATCAGCTTCCATAAAGTTGGGATAATGACATACCCGTAAAGCCTCTAACAACAAAGCTCGCCCCATTCTATTAAAACCAACAATTACCAAATGCACATACTTATCATTCACTAGCGGTTCAAAATCAAGAGAATCATATCTTTTCCGTTTAAATTCATAGAACCCCCACAAAATACGTCCCCAATTCTCAAAAAAGTTAAAAGGCCGAAAATAAATATTCGGATTCCCATTCTTATCCTGAATATATTCTTTAGGTAAATTGAGCCGTTGTATAATGGAATAAGAAGAAATTCTGTCAAATTGGACATTTACCTGAAGAGGCTCCCGTCCGCAACCTCTTATTTCGGAAATTAGATGTACACATTCCAAATTCTTCGTGTCTCTTCCATATTCATTCTGTTCCCCCAATACATAAACCTCTTTCGCCCTTTGAATATTCAAATTATGAATATGCTCATAAGAATCAATATTACCAGCATACAGGACAACGCGTTCCTCTATCTTCTTTGGTAAATGCGCCCAAATCTGAGCTCGCACCACATGAACATCCTGATTAGTAAGTATCAACACTTTTGGCAGTTTATCAAGCAGTTTGCCGTCAATCTTCATTTCTTTATTTACCACCACTCCGCAATCCCAACCATAATGTTTGAAAATATCCAATATTAATATAACGGCAATCTCACTATAACCGATAATCACATAATGCTCATCAAAATGGTCATAGACAACCAAACCATTTCTTAAAGAATCTACCCGGCGCTCAACTATATTGGAAACAGTCGAGATAAATACTCCACCTAGCAACACCATACCTATAAACGAAATAAGCATTGCAAAGATTTGTATTCCAGTCGAATTTTCAACAGAGAAAAATCCCGGATCCAGAAAAAGCAAAACGACTCCCCGTATCTTCTCCCAAAGCCCAAAAGTGTCATCAGAATACAGGTGTATATCGAAAACAAAAACAATAACGATAAAAACGAATAAAATAGCCGCCATTAAAGCTATAAAAGCCCAAATTTGCGTATAAATTCCGCTTGAAATCACACGATCGATCAGTTCTATCCACGAAGAATAGCGACGCTGGTGTATCGTATAATAATTATAACAAATTGCAGTTCCAATAAAACCAATAAATGCCAAAAGCCAAAGTATCGGAATTCCGAAAGCAAATCCCAATATGACAAAGCCTGTCGCCCAGACAAACAGACTTAAATGAGTGTTTTTTTTCATAGTAAATCAACTTATCATACATCAAACCTTATGGATTTCATAATTCAAGCTTTTTATCAGTTTCAAGGTTTCAATAGCCGTGTCACGATCATACTTTTTCTCAGACTCCGGCAATTCCTCATAAGGAACCAAACAGGGGTGTTCCTTTAAAGTATCATTACGTTCCTTGCCGTACACCCAACCCTGTGCCATACGTGTAGCAGCCCAAACCTCATGTACATTACGCGCCATAAACTCTGTCAACTCCAATAGCTCTTCTGACAAAACAATACCCTCAGTATTCAAAGGACTTGGAATATATTTCTCCATACAACTCTTTATTTTAGTTTTAAAATTAATTATGCAAGATAATAATAAAAATAGAAATATCCAACAAACATCTCCATTATCTCATCCCACAAAAAAAATTCCTTAATATTCTTGTATATCTGAACAAAAAAACGGATATTAGCCAAATTATAAAACAAAAAGTCATGAGTCAGAAAATAGGAATAAATGTAAAAATCGATCCAACAGCTATTTTGGAGGATCAAATCGAAATTGGTGACAATACAATAATAGAAGCTATGTCCCACTTGGCGTCCGGTTGTAAAATCGGCAAAAACTGCCGAATTCACCGTAATGTATTCGTCGATCATAATGTTAGAATAGGTAACAATGTAAAAATACAAAACAACAATAGTATTTATGAAGGAGTCACTCTCGAAGACGGTGTATTCATTGGCACAAATGTATCATTTACAAACGACAAATATCCTCGTTCCATCAATCCGGACGGCACATTAAAAACCGGCAAAGATTGGACACGAAGCGATACCCTTATCTCTTACGGAGCTTCTATCGGTTCCGGCGCCACCATTGTTTGCGGTATCACAATCGGTCGTGCGGCAATGGTAGGCGCAGGCTCTGTGGTAACCAAATCAATAGCAGACTTCATGTTAGCTTACGGTAATCCTGCCATTCCCCAAAGGAGTATCAACCTATAACATATCATTATCATGAAAGACATTTTTATCAGCTATTCGAAAAATTTCGATATCGTACACGCATTCCTGAAAGATTTTGAGACAAACGGCATTACCACTTGGATTGATATAGAGAATCTATATAAAAAGCCCAGTGAAGATTTTGGTGAAGAAATAAAACAGAACATTCGGGACTCGTCTGCTTTTCTTCTCATTTACACAAAAGAATCCATAAAATCAAACTATGTAAAGCAAGAACTGGAATATGCTTTCTCCCTCAAGAAGCAAATTCTCTGTTTTCCATACTTTCCAGATTGCACAGAATTAAATTATAATAACCATCGTGATTTCTCCGAACGCTTAAATGAGATACAATGGCTTTGTAACTCTCAACAGCTATCACGCATCCCTGCACTTTCCGAATATATTGAAGGCAATGAGCGATTTAGAGATCTCCAATCGCTCATTGATGATTTCCCCGAACAAGATGACGGAAAACTTGCCGTTGACATTATCTTAGCCCGCATAGGTATTCAAATTTGTTTAAAGAAGCCATTAACTCCTTTTGGCTCATTCACTCCATTAGAATGCAATACAGATGTATATGATAACGAAGACATACATTTCAATGTGCTGAGAAAATCATTTTACGTCAATCCGACTCCCGAGTCCGCCCATCGTATAAAAAGCTTTCTTGATAAGAGCGACAAGTGGAGACAACAACTGGCTCAGTACAATAAAGGCTACGAGATCGAAAACGAAGAAATCTATATGCAAATGGTTGGCTTCATTTGTGAACAGTGCAATCTTTCACAACAGGAGGCAGAAAAGATTATAGATCAAGCACGTGAACAAGCGGTAGCTATTATCGAGAAAGACCTTAAGATTAACACTTTAATGTTTAATGGACCTATGGTAGGAGTCTATAATATCCGCCCGTCCAGAACTCCCGGAGACGAGAAAAGTACATTAGACATTGATCTATATCAGTCCGACTACTATACATTCAAATTTACCGGTGAGCTATATCACTTGCTAAAAAAGAAAAAAGCGCAATTTAATATCAAACTAAGCAATATTAGTAATTTCGCTCCTTTTCTATGCTCCTTAGGATTAGGAGGATTTATTATCGTCAAACATGGGCATGAAGAATACTTACAATGGGTAAAACGTTCCAATCTCATTCAAGCTAAAAATATGTGGCATTTCAGCTATGACGAAACCGTCCACTTATTAAAAGACCTCCGTTTGGATAAAGATGATAACCCTGTACGGGATTCAAAAAGTAATATGCAATTAGACCCCGAAATCCTTTTTAGCAGAGCATTAAATGAGGAATTGCGTTTACAGAATAAGATAGCGACCAATTTCAAAAAAGGAATCTTTGAAATTGGTCTTATAGAATGTGACAGACTAGAAATAGAGCTGTTTTCATATGCTATAATCGAGACAGATTCTTCTCAAACTATTAACGACCAACTCAGAGTATATACTGATAGTGCAAAAGATAAAATCGAACGTGAGAGAATAGATTATATACCATTCACGGAAGAAGATATTATTAAAGAGCTACATGGAAAGTTTATCACTCCCGAAGCTTTAACATTAGCTAAACACCTGCTTCTACAAAAAGAAGAACATAAGCTTTATTAATAAAACAAATGCAATATATTAACATAAACGTACCGAAAGTTAAGCAACAAACTTTCGGTACGTTTTATCTAACATCAAAACCCAAATACTTATACAAGATTTGTTTTGAGCGCAAAACAAATTTGTCACAAAAACGTTTTGAGCGCAAAACAAAAATACATATATTAAGCAATTATATCACTCCAAAGCCACTACATGATAATAAACCCCATGTGTTTTCCTGAACGACTCTACTCCCAACCGTCGCAGGATACGCCCGAAATGGGTGGCTTGTCCGAAGGAGAATTTCATTTTGGCGGCTTTCTGTATACGTTGCAATATATCCGCAGCAAGCAACCATTCGCCTTCTTCCTCCTTTCCTGCCGCCCGATAATACACCTGAAACAACTGTTCAATAGCGGGCGACTGCTCAAATTCCTGATTGGCTTCCGTCATGATGGCCTCATCCCGCTCGTCAAACCAATACCGTTCATTCTTATATAATGCCGCCATCGCTTGCGCGTAAAGCTGTTCGTAATCAATAGGACGGACGACATCTATCACTCCCGTCACCTCGACAGCGATATAGCGGCGGCTGCCGGAAGTGTCCGTCAACAAGTCCTTATGATTACTCGTACCGATAAAAGAAGCATAGCGCCGAAGTTCCTCCACCGCCGAAGCATTGGGACGCCTTGTGTTCACAACCGGTTTTTGAAGAATATGCTTTAGGAAAGGCTGTTGAGTAATGCTGATCTGGTCGAATTCATCCATATTAATCAACAGGAAACGATTCAGATACAGTTCCGCATCCCGCTTCCGGCTGAAATCAATGCTATCCGTATAATAAGCCTGCAGACACGGTGGCAGAATCAAACGGCAGAACGTAGATTTTCTGTATGCCTGCGGGCCAACCAATATCGGCGAAGTGCTATTCGCATAATTCTTCCTCATCATTCCACGCCAATGCGCTACCATGCTGAGAAACCAACGGCGAAACAAATGCGGCCAATGAGGATTGTCGCAAGGCACCCGTTTTGCCAGATCCCCAATATGATCCTTTCCATCCCAATGGGGAAGGTCATAAAGAAATTCTTCAGCTGGTTGATACACAGGAACATGATCGGAATTCAGATAACGCACCACATCCTTGTCCCAAAGCTTAAGCCCCTCGTACTGCGCATTCATCGTAATGCTTGCCATCTGCCGTTTGTCCACCGGATGAAAATAGAAATTAAAGGTATTCCGCTCCCGACATTCCACCTGTGTAGTCAACTGGTTGAAACGAAACTCATAGCGGCGTTTCATAAACTCATCCATCTGCATAACGAATATCTGTTCGGGAAGCAGACTGCTCTTATCGGCAAACCCACGTCCGGAACGATAGACATTCTTCACCGTCTCCCGAATCAGAAAATCATCCTTCGGCAAGTGATAATGAGCGCGCGACCACCGTACCGTATCCTCTTCGGGAATACCTGCACGGAAACAATGTCCCGCAAGGGCAACCAGCAACGAATGTATATCTCCGTCCGGCTGAAATTCCTCCTGTTCCTCCAGCGCCCGCGCAAAAGCCGCTTCGAACAGAACGGAAAGCGCTTCATGACTTTCATATCCGGGCGCAAGCCGTTGTAAAGGGGAAGTCTCCGTCTGTACCTGTTCACGATAAGTCGTTTCGCCGGGCATAGATGCAGGCTGCTTCATGTAAATCGGCATTGATTCGGGATTGAAATACAGCTCCGGATCGAAAGTCAGGCGACAATACTGTTCCAACGAAGGCTCTTTCAGTTCAATATGAAAAGGAAGCTGAGGTTGGTAGAACTTCACCGCCAGCCGATAAGCGTGCGCATGAAACAATTCCGCTTGTTCGCGGGTGACCGGCAAAAGATCGTCAGGATAAGTAAAACGTACCCAGATCTTGACAGACTTCCCGGAAGAACCGACAAATGCCAGATACGTTTGCGGGAGTTCTTTCACCCACTTCTTCACTTCATCGGCCTCCATAGGCCCCGACAGATTATTCACCTGAATCATTACAATTCCATTGTATTCCGCCATAACCATCACCCCGTTTCTACGGACAAAGGCGGCAGCAGGAAGCAGTTTCGGCACTTTCTGAACATAGTCGTTTTTATCACCGGGAAGCATATAGGGCAGGACTTCTCTCATTTTTGAGACGGGCTGTGCTTTGGTTTCCACTTTCATCAGCTCCAAGAGCTGCTCAATTCTCAACGTACGCAGTGTATTCACCTTGCCATCGTCTCTCACTTGTGTTATTCTCATTATTTTATTTAGTTGTCCTGCATGTGTGGTGTAGGGCTGTTGTTTACAATTAGATTTGCACAGTACATATATATTGAGTTATATCAATGACAGGAAGCTTACTTCCTGCATCATTTACCGCTTGCATAAATTCAGTGCATTCTTGTTGTGTCATTCTTTTTCTGCAATAAGCGTAATACAGAAAATCAAGGGTTGTCAGATACGTGATATTATTTTGAGAACAATATTCTTTTATGTCTCTTAAATTACTACTTCCTAATACATCCTGATTATCTCTGCAATAAATCATACACGCGCTTTCACCTTGCCCCAGTCTACGTTGCAACAAGAAATACTCTTTCATAGATTCTCCTTTAGGAGAAAATTTTTCTTTTCTTAATTTGGAAAAGTAGCAGAGATAATTATCTATAAAATCTCTTGTTTTAGAGTTCTTTGAAACTTCATTATAAACCACGTCCAATATTATATATTCATATTCGGGGAATATATCAGGCAATAGTGAAAAGTTACCCGCTTCTATAAAATGGATAATCACATCAGCATCGAGTACTATTTTCGTTTTTTTGTGTCTCATTGATACTAATCTTACTGAGTAGTTCCATATAATGGCTTTCTGAAATTTTTCCTTTATCGAATAAATTACGTGCCTTCTCTCCAAAGTCACCGATAACTAACCCCTCATTTGCGGCTTCGTATAAGGCTGTATCATATCCAAAACATTTTGCTGAGTATTTTACTCCTATTTCAGCAAGTTGAGAACGTGTATTTTCCGAGATGAGCCCAATATTTAATAATCGATATAGCAGAGCCGAACGAGAAACAGAAAAATAGTGTTCAAGTTTTAAAATCGTTGCTATGGAAATATTTCTAGTATTTAATTCCGTTTCAGGTATTAACTGGCAAATTCCGGCTTCCGGCATTAATAGGGAGGAGGCAAACATATCCGCATTCTGCTCTACTTTATTTTTACTGTATCCCGGATTGCATTTATGTGGTGTCGGTTTTTCTTCTATAAATAAGTGATACAATTCGTGGGCAATCGTAAAATGCTGTCTTCCTCGCGGTTGACGAGAGTTGATTAACATGAAACGGTGTCCGGAATTATCCTTTAGACACATACCTGAAAAATTCTCAGACAAAGGTCTGAAAATTGTAAGCACGTTCAATTTTAGGAGCAGACTTTTCAATGTAATAGGTTCGGATAAACTAAGCCCATTATCTGTACGAAACTCTGATACTTGTCTTTCTATTATAAATTTATTCAGCTTCATCTTGGGCTATTCGTTCCATTTTGAGATATGATTTCACAATATCCTTAAAATTAGCTATTTCTTTCAAATCACTATCTTCTAAATCGGAAAGTCTAAAAGCAGTAGCCATAATTTCATTATCAGTTTGAATATTATCTTCAAACAGAATAAAAGGTTCACAGCCAAACAGATTTGAAAGCCGTTCTAAAATATCGTACGGAACTTCTCTTGTTCCTCCTTCATAATTACTATACGTAGAACGCTCTATCCCAATAGATTTGGCTATCTGCTCTTGCGTAAAACCGGACAACTCTCTAATTTTCTTTAGATTTTCTCCAATAATTTGATTAATCGTTTTCATGAGTGTCTCCTTCAATTTCTGTGGCAAAATTACCTATAATTTGTTATATATACAAATATTGCCACAAAAGGTTTGCTCATTTATAGTTATTTAAACCCCTCCTTCTGAAATATTTGGTATTCATCTCTCATATCTCTCATAAATCAATATAAACTATTAATTACTAGACGGTTATATTATGAGAGATGCAGAAATTCAAAGTATCTCTCATACTTTTCTCCTGCATCTCTCATGTTTTCCGTCCGTATCTCTCATACTTCCTTTTCCTCCTTCTCCCAACAAGCTGTATTCCACAAAACAACTTACAGTATTTTATATGAAAATAACCGTCTAATCTCTTGTTTTCCAGCACCAAATGTCGTATCTTTGATGAAGCATTGCAACCGTTCCACTCCAGTGATCAGATCCGTCTACTCTAGTGAATAGTACCGTTCACAGTAGTGCACAGAACCATTTACTAGAGTGGAACGATTATAATGCCGGTAAATTATCCGAAAACAAAGGCAAGATATGCCAACAACATAAGTAGCCTGACATATAAATCACCATTAAATCAAAACAGAAATGGCAATACAATTCGAGTTTTACAAGAATCCTCAACCGGAAAAAGAAGGGGAAGAACCAAGTTACCACCCAAGAGTGGTTAATTTTCAACACGTCACTTCTCAAAGGTTGGCAATGGAAATTCATCAGGCAACTACTTTCGGAAAATCAGAAGTAGAAGCTATGTTGATGGAATTGAGCAGATGCATGGGAAATCATCTCCGCGAAGGAGAAAGAGTACATTTGGACGGAATCGGTTATTTTCAAATCACTTTGCAAACAACCGATCCAGTACATTCGCTCAGCACACGTGCTGATAAAGTGAAATTTAAATCCATCCGCTTCCAAGCCGATAGAGATCTAAGAAGTGCATGTATAGCTACTCATGTGCGACGCTCAAAATACAAACCACACTCCGCTTCCCTTTCCCAAGAAGAAATAGATAATAAATTGACGGAATATTTTGTAACCAATGTCGCCCTGACACGTTCCAGAATGCAATCGCTTTGTGAATTCACCCAAAGCATGGCGGCACGGCAACTCCGTCGGTTGAAAGCGGAAGGCAAGTTGAAAAATATCGGAAAACCGACACAGCCCATCTACGTTCCGGCTACAGGATATTATGAGAGATAAATCGGAAATCTATGAGAGATGCAGGAGAAAAGTATGAGAGATACTTTGGATTTCTGCATCTCTCATAGCATAACCATCTAGAAATTAACAGTTTATATTGATTTATGAGAGATATGAGAGATGAAGAATCAAAATGCATCTAGTATGAACCTAAGCCACATCGTACAAACATACATATACCATCTCAATATAAAAAACCAAATGCCCAGAGAGGAACCACATTACGCATTCCGTACTCAATATCATCTTTCACAACATACGCATTCTCCACATCATGCACCTGCTTCTGCGATTTATTCTTTCCACCTACTTCAAAAGTATAACCACCTACCGTAAAATCAGAAACATTCGATGTAGTTACCGGACAAACAACTCGCAGAGCAGAAAAGAAAAACGTTTCGCGCACGTTACCAATATCCGGTGTATTGTCAGAAAGTGCATAAGCCAAATTCGTATTATTCAGATACACCTTGTCCACTTTGCCTAAAAGTCTGACACCTTCCGTCTCTGCCCGAAGCTGATTAATTATTCCAGCCTTTTCCAGATAACACATCAAATCGGAAACCGTATTTCTATTCATATCAAGCAAAGTCGCCAACTTGGTAAAATTTGGTTTAAACGGAACACTTTTCGCTATGATATATAACAGTCTTTTCAACTTTAATGCTGTCGCTATATTCATATTCGCAAAAGTCGGTATATCATTTTCCAAAGTCTGCTTAATGATACTTTGCAAACGGAGCAAATATCCCTTTTCTTGAAAGAAAGGGTAATAACCATGCTGTAAATACTCCTTAAACAATAAAATAGGACGCACCTCGGCATAAGGAAAATCTACTTTATGTTTCAGTATATCTTCCAAAGAATAAACTGGTAAATGATAACCATACGAAATGACAAAGTATTCGCAGAAAGACAATCCTACCATACGATATTCCAACTTTCTACGACTCAAATCAGCCTCTCCGACTTCCAAATCCAATATAGAGGAACCAGTATACACGACTTGCAGTTTTGGAATCAGATCATATATATTCTTTATCTCCCGAGCCCAACCAGCATACTTATGTATTTCGTCAATATAGAGTTTTTTCCCCCATGCTGATAGAATCCATTGCCAGATTAAACAGTTTATGTTCCGCAAAATACAAATCATCAGCTATCACAAACAAGGTCTCGTCAATATTATCATACAGCTTGATATGTTGCAAAAGCATAGTTGTTTTACCAACACCGCGTGGGCCTAAAATAGCAATAAACTACTACTCCACTCTATCTCATCAAGGAGATAACGGATAAAATCAGTGGATATATTGTCAAGCAACATCCGGTATGACCTATAAAGCGTATCCATCATTCCTTGTTTTGGGGTTATACAGACAAATATAGAGTAAATTGCTGAATAAAAACTGCAGTTTTCTATAAAAATGCTAGTTTTATTCAGCAATTTGCCCCATATTTACAACATTTTTTTACAGAACTAGATGATAACATCTAATGAATTGTTCTATATATGATGCAGAGAATAATATAAAAAGTCAAATAGTTTGTATATCAACATTTAAAGCCCTACATTTGTTAGTATGAAAAATTTAAAAGATATAAGTTTAATCGTGTAGATATGCTTGCAGAAGACACGAATGGAGAACTACTAATTATAGAAATACAAAATAATCGTGAATTAGATTATTTTCATCGAATGCTTTATGGAAGTATCTAAAGCCATTACAGGCTATATCGGATTAGGAGATGCCTACAGTAATGTACGCAAAGTCTATTCCATTAACATCGTATATTTTGACTTAGGTCAAGGCAAAGATTATGTATATCATGGAAAAACATTTTTCCGTGGTCTGCACGTCCCAGAGGACGTTTTACAGTTATTCGTCCGCCAAAAAGAGTTATTTGCAGGCAAAGAAATGTCTAATTGATTCGTTAGAATTAGGGATATTCCTAATTTCATCCAATAATTACGACAAGATGCAAAGTCTTATAACTGTTGCATATCATGTAGACGCTTATAATAGCCATTCATTTCGATTAGCTCTTCATGCTTACCGCGTTCTACAATCTCCCCCTCATACAATACACAGATCTCATCTGCATTTTTAATAGTAGAAAGTCGATGAGCAATAGCTATTGTCGTACGCGTTTTCATCAAACGCTCCAATGCCTCCTGTACCAAACGTTCCGATTCGGTATCCAACGCAGACGTAGCCTCATCAAGAATAAGGATTGGAGGGTTCTTCAATATTGCACGAGCAATACTAACACGTTGGCGCTGACCACCGGACAATTTTCCTCCACGATCTCCAATATTCGTATTATATCCTTCCGGCTTTTCCATTATAAAGTCATGCGCATTAGCAATTTTAGCAGCTTCTATCACTTGCTCCATTGTAGCATTCTCCACGCCAAAAGCTATATTATTGAAGAATGTATCGTTAAATAAGATGGCTTCTTGATTAACATTTCCAATTAAAGTGCGTAAATCCGCAATTCTCACATCCTTAATACTTGTACCATCAATTGTAATATCTCCTTCTTGTACATCATGGTAGCGTGGCAACAAGTCCACCAGAGTCGATTTTCCAGAACCAGATTGTCCAACTAAAGCTATGGTTTTCCCCTTAGGAACGGTTAGATTTACATGCTTCAGTACCTCCCGTTTACCATCATAGCTGAAAGATATATCCTTAAATACAATTCCGTCAAACAAGCCTTTCAATGGTTTAGGATTTGATATTTCTTTAATTTTATTTTCCGCTTTCAGAATCTTATCCACACGTTCCATAGAAGCCAAACCTTTCGGTATACTATATCCGGCTTTTGCAAAATCCTTTAACGGATTAATTACACTGTATAAGATAACCATATAAAAGATAAACGTCGGGGCATCTATTGAAGAATTTTGTCCAAGGATTAATGCACCACCGAACCACAGTACAGCCACAATCAAAATAGTACCCAAAAATTCGCTCATCGGATGTGCCAAAGCCTGACGTATTGCTACTTTATTTGTCGCATCACGCAATTCATTGCTACATTTTGAAAAACGACCGATCATCTTATCTTCTGCAATAAAAGCCTTGATAATGCGCAGTCCTCCAAGAGTTTCCTCTAATTGGGACATTGTATCACTCCACTTGCCCTGTGCCTCCAACGATTGCCGTTTCAATTTACGACCAATCTTACCCATCAGCCAGCCCATGCCCGGCAATACAAGAATCGTAAAAAGAGTCAACTGCCAACTGGTAACAATCAAAGTAGTAAAATAAAACAGAATTAAAATAGGATTCTTTATCAACATATCTAGCGAACTAGTTATCGAGTTCTCCACTTCACTGACATCCCCACTCATACGCGCAATGATATCACCTTTCCTCTCTTCTGAGAAAAAAGACATCGGCAAATGCATTACTTTTTTATATACCATAATGCGAATATCACGTACAACTCCGGTACGCAAAGGAATCATCACTGCCGAAGAAGCAAAATAGCAACTGGTTTTGAGCATTGTCATGAGCATCAAGAAGAGCCCCAAGAAAAAAAGAGTAGTAACAGGACCATTCTCTGCAATCATTTGAGATATATAACAGTAAAAGTTATTTACTACAACATCTTTTACGCCAGCACTCCCCCATTCCATATAGTAATACACTTTCTCATTTTCCCCAGTTTTAAATAGGATATTCAGAATCGGGATAAGAAAGGTAAACGAAAAGATATTGAATATAGCAGACAATATATTCAGCAGGACAGCCCAGCCGATAAACTTTTTATAAGGCAATGCAAAACGTTGCATCAACTGTAGAAATTCCTTCATTATTTATCTTTAAATAAGTTCGGGCGTAAAGATACAACAAAACTAATTAACAGTCATTAGTTTCAGCCAATTATTAACGCGATTTAGTTGGAAGACATCCCATCAAAAGCATTCCACACATTTATTTCCCAAGCAAAGAGAAGCGGACCCATAACCCAAAACTCTTCATTGCAAGTTCAATTTTCCGCCCTAACTTCTTTTTTCTCCAGCTTCCATAAATTTGATGTTGTGCAAATGCATCCGGATGCTTCTTTATTTTCTTACGAGGAGTAACAAAATAACCAGGATAGATAATAACATCATCTAATAAATGCTGTTCAATATCCTGTTGTTTATATCCGATTTGCCGGGCAATCTTCATCATCACACAAGGAGAAATTTCCATATCAAACGAACCGTCAGACTTAATAAAAGGACGACTATTATAATACTCAAAAACATTTTTACAATAAGCATTACCTTTCTCTCCAATCAAAAAAGCAGCCTGCAACTGCAGCAACGCTCCCATATGCTCATGAAAAGTAGCAAAACCGGATTCTGGAATAAATTGGTCAAAACGTTTCTTTATCAATATATCACTATCCATATAAACTCCACCTTCCATATATAGAGCATAAAAACGAACCGCATCTGCAGCAAAAGCCCACTTCTTCACTGCTAAAGCTTCATTAATATATTGACAATTGATAGCCTGAGCATCCGCATACGTCCAATGCCTGATTTCATAATCAGGGAGTATACGCTTCCAACTCTCTTGACAGATCTTAATTTCTATCGGGAATGGATCATTACTAAACCAACACAAATGAATAATCTTAGGTATCATAAAATATCTAAATAAAATATGTTCTATGATTTCCGAGAGAAAAGTCGACGGATAAACTTCACAGCGGTCAATACACCGAGCTTCTGCATCGTTTTTAAAAAACAACCCTTCAATTTCAGATATCGATAATATGGAATATTGCCAAAATATTCATCCAATATTTTTTTCACTGTAACCAAGTCAAAAGAGACCTCTTTTTCCAAGTAAAGATATTGAATAATTCTACTACCTACAAAATGTGATAGAACCCGATATTTGTCATAATCAACCGTTCCCTGAGATATCAATCCTCGGTCCATATATGTTTTATAAATATCGTAATAATTAATCACATGAGGAACAAAAAAAGCATAAGACATCTTCTTATTGGGTACAGTAAGAGCTCTATATCCATGATAGTTCACAACAATGGTTTTCCGCAATGAAACCTCATGCAAAGTCCAATCCATTTGCGCCAATTGCGTTCTCCACAGTTTATCAGAATTGCCAAGCTCCCTAAAATTTCTTTTCCATACCCCAAAATTAGCAATCCAAGTAATTTTATTATTGATATCATGTGCGAAAGAGTCTACATTCTCAAATTGAACCTCCTTAAAGCTACGATAAGGACTACGAAGATTAGAATAGAAAAACAAGTTGATATCCGAATTCAGGTATCTGCGAACATAATCCTTCATCATCTTTAATGCACCAATTCTGAATGTAATATAATCATTCAATAATTTCAAATAGGCTCCTTCACCTCTAGAAAGAGCCAAATAGAAATTTTGATCTTTTAGATTCTCCGAATTACGATAATATTTTACATTATGGTGTTTAGAGGTAATTTTCCTTACCTCCATTTCCGTATCATCAGTAGAACAATTATCTGATATAACAATTTCTACTTCTTCATCAAAATCTGGATCACATATAACATGATCCAACATTACCATCAAAGTTTCCACCCGATTATAAGTAGGGATACAAAGAGAAAGTAATATCATGCTATTATCCATATTATCATTAATGGCGATATATACATTTCTTCTGCAAGTCTTCTGGCATAAAAGGAGCCATTTTCTCTAAAGGCGCAGAAGACATTTTTCCATTTTCATCCATAAAAGAAGCAGACTTAGGATAAAGGGTCTGAAGAGGATACATCTTTATCTCACAAATATATGCTCCTTCATACTGAAGAACAGTCTCTATTGATGTTTTCAAAGAATCCCCTTCTTGACTTAGCCTAATAAAAGGAATACCGTAAGCCTTAGCTATTTTTTCCATATCCGGACATATAACACCACTAGCGGGGTCACTCCCCGTATAATGTCCTTGGAAGAAAGATTGTTGGGTAGTCTTTATCGCCAAATAGCCTTGATTTTCAAGTACAAATATCTTTAATGGTATACGATAGGTCAACAATGTCTGTAATTCTTGAATATTCATCTGAATGCTACCGTCTCCTGTAACCAAGATCGTACGACCTTTATCATTAGCCATTGCAGCACCAATAGCAGCAGGCAAATCATACCCCATAGCAGCACATCCTTGATTTGCAAAAACACGCACACCTTGATTTACTTTCATTGCCTGATAGGTAGAAGTATAAGCTGTTCCATTTCCTGTCACTACTACATCTCCCTTGGATAACTGTTTGAATAGCTCACCAGCAAATACGTATGAACTAATATACCCTGGAATAGAGGGATTGTCATCCAACAAAGTAGGCAACTCTTTCTCAATAGTACGTCCCCACTGTATCCAATCGCCAAAAGACGGAATTTTTCTTCCTTTCACCTCTTGTTGAAGAACATCTAAAAAATCACGTATATCAGCATGAATCGGCAAATCAATAGAAAGTGTCGGTTTTTTCAGCTCATTGGCATCAATATCAACCATTACTTTATAAGCCTTAGGAGCGAGTAAATCATAGGCGTAGCTAATCTGCCTAATACTTAATCGAGTTCCGATGACAACTAATAGGTCTGAATTCTGAACCATAATATTCCCAATACGATCACCACATATTCCCGGCTTTCCAAAACATAAAGGATGATCGTGCCAAATAATGTCCGAACCACTAATAGCCGTAACAACAGGCACTCCCAAAGACTCTGCAATAGACAAGAATTGTTCCACTCTTCCGGCTAAACGTACTCCATTACCAACATAAATAACAGGACTTTTCGCCTCCTGCAATTTCGTGGTTAACAGCTCTACCTCTTCTCTTTTTATTTGAGGTTTTTTCTCTTCCAGCTCTTCAGGAGAGAATTCACGTAGCTGACTTTCATCAATAACAGCCCCTTGAACATCAAGAGGAATATCCAACCACACGGGACCAGGACGACCATTCAGTGCTAAATAAATGGATTTATCAAGATAATATTTTATATCTAACGGATTAGTCACCATTACAGCCATTTTCGTAATAGGTTTCACTATATCCACAATATTCACCTCTTGATCACCTAACTGACGAAGATTTAAATCCGGGCATGCACTTATTGTTGTACTTTGCTTTACTTGTCCTGAAATATACAATCCCGGGATAGAGTCACACCATTGCCCCAAAACACCTGTTAAAGCATTTGTCCCTCCAGGACCAGTAGTCACATTTGTCACACAAAGTTTTCCACCCGAACGATAATATCCTTCAGCCGCAATCGCTGAAGCCTGTTCATGGTGATTACAAACATATTTAATATGCTTATTGCGTCCTATTGAGTCATTAAGATGCATAGCACCACCACCTGTTACCAAAAACACTTGATCTATCCCATACCGTTTGTACAGATGTTCAAAAATAAAATCACTAACTTTTACCACAGCTCATCATTTTAAATTAGCTACTAAAATCGAATTTCATATCATTTTACAAAAACTGTTTCCGACCTACATATATTAATGTATTAAAAAACAATCCTATCACCTGCAAAACCGACCTTATGGCAATCCGTATCAGATACACCAAAGCACCTATATTTACGACCTATTTAACCTACCACATTTAATATATAGATATAAAATAGCTCCAATAGCTTTACAATAAAACATCTCCTATTATTTTTCAACAAGAGCAACCTTATATTTCTACAAAATTAATCATAAAATTAAGAAAAAGAAATTCTACTAAGTTTTTTTATATGCCTGATGACTTTTCTATTTCTACTCCATAAGATAATTCAATGTTTCAATTCATTACTCTCGAAGAATCCATCCAGTGAGGAATCAAAAGTTTACTCTTTCACGTTCTATCACCAAAGGACGTTTTCGCACCTGAGTATAAATAGCACCAATATATTCTCCTATTATTCCTACAAATAATAATTGTATTGAAGAAAAAAAGAAAAGTCCAATAATCAAGGGGGCCATCCCTAGACTAAAACTATCCCAATAGACTAATTTATATATCAAGTAAACAATCCCAGCTAATAAACTAAGTAAGGCCACTATAAATCCAACAAAACTAGCCATACGAAGAGGTAGCTTTGAATGATTCACAAAGCCCAACATAGCCATATCATATAGAGTATAAAAATTATTTTTGGTTCTTCCCTTATAACGAAGCGGCTGAGTATAATTAACTATACAATAGTCCGTCCCCAATTCAGCAACCATCCCCCTGAAATAAGGATATGGATCATCTATGCTCCTTAAAGTATCCAGAAAAGAATTATCATACAAACCAAAACCCGTAAAATTACTAATATGGCCTGTTGAGGAAGATTTTGCCATTAAACGATAATATACCTTTCTTAATCCAAACATTACTGGATTCTCCTTACTTTTATTCTTCACTCCCAACACAATCTTATTCCCTTCTTCCCACTTCTTTATAAAAACCGGAATTAAAGAAGGAGGATCCTGTAGATCAGCAACCATTAATATTGCTGCATCTCCGGTAGCTTGCAATAACCCATAATAGGGAGAGCGTATATGTCCGAAATTTTTAATATTTAATATCAATTTTACGTTCTTATCTTCTCGTGCTAACTCTCGCAAAATAGCAATTGTACGATCTGTAGACGCATTATCTATAAAGATGTGTTCATACGTATAATTAGTCAAAACATCAAATTGGTGTTTAACTTGATTGTATAACTCCCGGACATTATCTTCTTCATTATAACAAGGAGTTACAATACTTATTTTTTTCTTTACCTCCATAATCAAATAGGTTAGGTTACATTTATTGAGTTCAAGTTCTTTCAACATAGATTGAAACCAACAAAAGTAGAGAGAATTAACGAATTATCCAAAATGTTTCAAATAAACCTGTTACAGCTCACATCTTTTTTATCAAGCTTCCCATTATGTCATCAGTTAAGTTTAACGTCTGCAAATAAACACAAACTTTTTCTGTAAGACAAAAGATATTAATCCCATAATTGGGGTAGCTAATATCCCAGCCCAATACTCATTAATCCAATTAATATACAGAAACACTTTTATAATCCCGATGTTAATAGTATATACAATTATATAGGATACTATGAAACGTAAAATCAAATGATTATTTTTATTCTTGAAAACTAAAGAACCTATTGTTTTAAAATTAAATAGAACACCTAAGACTGTACTTAACAACACTGCTATTTTGTAAGAGAGTCCAATATAGACAAAAAAACAATAAAGCCCCAACCCAAAAGCAGTATTCAATGCTCCTACTAATAAAAAGCGAATGAACATTCTGCTCAAAAAATAACCTTTAAAACTATTCCATATCTGCATCAGTCTCTAACTAAATAGCGATAAAAAAAACTTTCTTTATTTCCCACAAAATTGGTACCAATAAGTCCATCATCAAAAATAGAATCCCTGTCTGTCACTTTTTGTTCACCATCTATCCCATATTTATATTCTTCATATGTGCCACGAACAGTACGTGCAATCTCAAAAAATGGAGTAATAGCTCCCAATAGAAAAACAAGCAAAGCCATAATTTTAAACTGCCTACATACACTTGAATCATATAAAAATCTAGCAAAAAGGATCATCATATACATAATAAAAGGAATATTCGTACGCATACAAAAATCAGAAGCTTCTCCTAAACGTATTAAGGGGAAGATTGCTGCTGTTATACACATTATTATTAATATCGGATCTTTCTTATTATCCTTAAAGACAAATATTAGATAGATTCCATATTGGGTTAACAAAAAAAATAAATATCTGCTTGTTGGTGTTCTAAAACCAGATTCTCCCGTAGCAATGTTGGAAACATAATACAAGCCAACCACTAATATAATAAATAGTGCTGTCAAATTCTCTATACACAAATGCTGTTTAAAGAAAGATTTAATGCCAATATCATAAATCTCCTTTATATAATAATATCCTATTATTGGAGCAAAACCGACAAAAGGAAAAGGAGAAAATAGTAGCAATAATGAATAAATAAACAAAGTATATCTGCTATTTTTATTCTGCAAAACCAACATCATTCCAACAAAAAAAGGAACTGCTTGATTAAATACCCAAAATAATAAGGTAGTTACTGAAGAAGCTTGAAATGCACTACCATGAGACCACTCTATATGTGGAAACAAAGTAAGAAACTCTCCAAAATCACTCCATGAATGTCCCTTCAAATATTCAACGCCATATCCTATGATATCTATTCCACTAAAAAATATCATAATAAAAAGTACCCCTATCCTAATCTTCCCCAAATACTCACTAACTAATAAATAAAAGACACTCATTCCTATCCATGTCCAAAATAATTGGAGCATATTCCCCAACAACATTGAATGAAATAATTTACCGATTAATGCTGAAGGTAACCAAAAGCCAATATAATAGCACAATCCATATTCACCGTTATATACTGGCCACTCACGATATAATAAATCATTAAAAATAGCGTTCCGCCATAAATGATCATCATTTTGCCAAACATATCTTCCTATTCCAGACAAAAATACCCAACAAAATATTATAGTAAGAATAAAAAGAAGTTTATTTAAGGATACACTCAAAATAAAACTTTCATTCTGTCTAGTTGCTGTGAACAAACAGAAACTTAATAAAAGTATAGCAGGAATAGAAATATACCAATGTAGCCAACCTATAAAGAAAATCAAAACAGGCAAGCAGAGATAAATTAAACCTAGTATTTTTATATATTTAGTATCAAAATGTATCATATTCTATTTTTCGAGAATAAAAAATATTTTCGTGCCAAGAAATTCCACAAATAAACTATAACCGCAGCGATTAATTTAGAATACATATAATAGATATCAAACGATTCTGTTATGAACCATAAAATCAATGCATTCAATAATAATCCAATAATTCCAATCGAAGCAAAATAAATAAACTCAACTATATGCTTACTTGCCCCAGCTTTCGCAAATACCCACGTTATACTTATAAAATAATTAACTAGAAGACCTGCAATAAACGACAAGGTAGCTGAAACAACATAATAAAGGTTTAGATATTCTGTTAATACATATAACAGTCCAAAATCAACGATAAAGGCCAATCCACCAACAAAGGTATAACGCACAAACTGATAAAAAATATTATTAGTCGGTGCAATCAATAGTTTATTGAAAAAGTTACTTAACATTCTTTGTTTTTTAATTTTGTATATATAAAATCCAATTCCTGCCCAAAAAGCAAAAATGAGACAGGTATACATGTTACTGCCAAACGTCCCCAAAAATTAGGGGCACCAGCTATTGCAACAAACATACCACCACCTGCAATTAATAATAAATACACTGAAATAAACCACATTCTATTTTTCCGCAAATAACAAAAAAACATAACTATATAAATAATTAGGAATGTGATATATTGGAAAAAATTCAAAGAAGTAAAAAGGCCCAATCGCGTCAGCAGATCCCTATGTTCTTCCCAACATCCCACAGAAGCAGTACCTTCCGTCCAAAAACTTTTAATTCGAGATTTTATATATGCGCCTAAATTATTTTTAATAGAATTTACAACCATATCATGACATGCTGATAATCCATAGCGTCGTTGTAGAATATTAAATAGTATAATATGATCAGAGCGATATAATATCACTTTTTGAAATCGCTCCACATCTATTTTCATTTGTTCATTAGGAATCGCATTCAAGTCAATCAAACCAGCTTCACTTAGAATCCAATATTGATTAACATCACTAACGTTACTAGTTCCCCATATACCATATTGCTTCTCAAACGAATAACAATAATACCCGAAAAAGGCAGCAACAACTAATGCTCCTAACATTCCTACCAACGAACGAATAAAGTTTTTTTTCGCCATCCAATATCCCCAAAAAATTAAATTTAATGGTATAAGATAGACAAAAGCTGGACGAAGGAATAATAAAAATATCAGAAACAACTGAGATAATATTATAGAAGAATAATTATTATCATGAATGTATTTAACTAACAGATAAATAAAAATCACCATAACAGAAATAGATAATGACTCTGTTAGTATTAGTTTCTGCCACATCAGCATCGTTGGATGAAATGCATATAGAGCAACTGTAATGTTATATACTAAATGATTTTTTATGAAATAAGAGCACAATAAAGAAAAGCAATAAACACTTAGTATAAACATCAAAACTTGTAATGTAATGATGCCTGTGCTAAACCACTCTCCTAAAAATATTCTAAAGAAAGAAATCAGAAAGGGATACACTGGTGTTCTAAACACATCTAATGTTCCATTAAGCAATACATGACCAGCTTTAACATAACTTTCCGTATCCCATTGAATCCAATTGGGTGGTCCTGCAAGCAACCCCAATAATGCTGCAATCAAAGCATATAATAGAAATATGGGTTTAATCCTATTTTTTAGTTTCATGATACTCTTCTTCCGTATTTACAGCCCACACGTTCTCTTTAGATGTTTTATTGTCTCTAATATTCTTCACAGCCTCCATAGCTGTCAACATAGAGTGATCCATATTATTATAACGATGCTGACCATTTCTGCCAATACAAAACAGGTTGTCTATTTTATCAAGGAAAGCCTTTACTTTATCAAGTTCATAATAAGTTCCAAAATAAGAAGGATATGCCTTTTTAATTTTTATTTGAGTACTATCCAATACATCCTCTTTATTAAGGATACCTATTCTTTCTAGTTCGTCAATAGCCATCTCAATAAAGGATTTTTCATCCATCTGCCACATCTCATCCCCTTCAGTACAGAAATATTCCAGACCGATCCACATTGTATTTTTATAGTCTTGAACCATATAAGGAGACCAATTATTAAAGACTTGAAGACGACCAATTTTGACATCACGTTCTTGTATATAAATCCAAGTATCCGGAACACGTTTTTGCCATGTTCTGATTTTAGTCTCATTCTTAATTTTTAGTTCCTTTACAAGAAGTCCCACTGTTATAAAGTCACGATATGGCAAATCCGAAGCGATTCTACTCACTTCTGCCGGAACCTCAATGCCATCAATAGCCGCAACCAAATCCTTTATAGGCATGGACGACAAAAGATAGTCACACTTCCTATTAACGATCCTGCCATTTTCTTCCGTATCAACCGAAACTACCTTATTAGCTTCTACATGAATACGAGTTACCTTGCTTTTCATTATAACATCCGCTCTTGGCTGAATATCTTTAGCAACCGTCTCCCATAACTGTCCCGGACCAAACTTAGGATAAATAAATCTTTCAATTAATGAAGTTTCTACGTCCTTCTGACTTATATCATCACTCTTTTTCTTAGGGAATAACATATTCTTTAATACGGCCATAATAGACAACCCCTTAACACGCTGTGCCCCCCAATCTGCACCTAGTTTCGACGGATGAACTCCCCAAACTTTCTCTGTATAGTCTTCAAAGAACATTTTGTAAAGAGGACGACCAAAACGATTGATATAAAAATCCTCCAAGGATTTTTCTTCCCGTTTAAATGCCGCAGAATATAAATATCCGAACCCAGCCTGAATAGTACGGACCAGCCCCATATTAGTAAATGTCTGCAATTTTAAGGAAATGGGATAATCAAAAAAACTACGTAAATAAAAAATACGAGAAACTCTCTGACGAAGCAACATCACCCTATCTTCTTTCTCTGGATCAACATTTCCTGATAAAGACACCTCTCCTTCCGTATTAAGCAAAATTTGATCAGAAGATGGCTTTCCTTGTAAAGGCATCACTTTACCCCACCAATCCATCACCTCATTACTTTTGGAAAAGAAACGATGTCCACCAATATCAATCCTATTACCTTTATAGCGTACTGTCTTAGAAATGCCTCCTATTTCTTCAGATTCTTCCAAGACAACAGGTTTTACTGCTGTTGCCAACAATTCGTGAGCCGCAGTCAACCCTGCAGGACCTGCCCCAACAATTATCGCCGTTTTCTTAATTTCTTCCATATTTATTTTCTATTTATCTATCAATAAAAATTTTTTATTCAACTCATTCTTATGAAAAAAATACCAGTTATACAATTGTTTAATAGATTCTTCTATTGGAGTAAACGCCAATTTCGTATATTCACTTCGTAACCGTCTATTATCACCACTGTACTCTAATCCCAATCCTTTCTGCGCCAAGAGAATTGGCAAGTCCGGTGCCCCAGAAATCTCTCGAACCATCAATGCTAAATCATATAATGATACTGATTTGTCCGGAGTTACATTATAAGATCTATATAAAGGATTCTCAGATATAAACCAATCCAAAACAGGCATCAGATCATTCACATATAAATAATCAAAATTACGATCCTGTTTAATTGTTATTGGCAAATCGAACAATGATTTACAAATTGCATTTGAAATAAACCTTATTGCATAATCCTCATATTTACCAAAAATACCAAAAACGCGTAAATCATAAATATTCCGGCTATTCTCTATTACTTTCTCACAAACATATTTACAAAAACCATGTTCATCAACCGGAATATTATTTTTCCAATCCTCTTCTTTCACTTTCGGACGATAATTTCTATTATCATAGATTGCTCCCGAACCTATCACTAACATTTTTTCATATTGATCCGAATAACGCTCCAGATTGAAAAACATTCGGGTATTAGTGAAAAATAAATTATTAAAATCCGGTGCATTTCTATGTCCCGGCTTTACCGCCGCATGAATCACAACATCCGGGTGATGAGAAGCAAAATATTGTGCAACACTCTTATCATCGGCCACATTCAATTCTCTGCTAGAAGGAGCGTCAATTATATATTTTTCGGAAAGGAAGCTCTCCAGAATATTTTTTCCTACAAAGCCACTTCCACCAGTCAATAAAATCGTTTTCATTAAGATATATATTTATTAATCTGTTCAATACATAAATCATAAACAGATTCATTTTTATATCGCTTATACCAATCAACAGTCAACTGCACTGTTTGTTCGATATTTAGTCTAGGCTGCCATCCCAATCTAAAATAAGCTTTTGAAATATCAAGCATCAGCAATTTTGCCTCATGTAAGCTATTAGGATCCGAAGCATCAACAAGTACTCCTTTGCCATAATATTTCAACACAAATGTCGCAATATCCCAAACATTAGCTACCGATTCCAATTTAGGACCAAAATTCCATCCTTCACAATAATCAACAGGAGTATCCCACATTTTTTGTGCTAATAACATATATCCACTCAGAGGTTCTAACACATGCTGCCATGGACGTATGGATCTGGGACTTCTGATTTCAATAGTTCCATCAGACTCTAATGCCTTAATACAATCCGGAATTATTCGATCTTTTGCCCAATCACCGCCACCGATTACATTACCTGCACGTACGCTAGCTATCGATTTTCCATGAGAGCCATAATCAACCGGATTAAAAAAAGAACGCCTCCAGGAAGATATCGCTATTTCTGCACAACCTTTGGAGGATGAATAAGGATCATACCCTCCCATCGGCTCATTTTCACGATAGCCCCATAACTGTTCAGCATTTTCATAACACTTATCAGTGGTAATCATAACGGCAACCTTAACGCCCTCAGTCACACGTATAGCCTCCATCACATGAATCGTGCCCATGACATTGGTTTCATAAGTTTCGACAGGAATATCATAAGACTCTCTAACAAGTGGTTGGGCTGCTAAATGAAATACAATCTCAGGTTGATAATCCTTAAATACTCTTTTGACTAATTCACCATTACGAATATCTCCCCGCAAGTCTATGATTTTAGAACCAATACCAGAAAGAACAAAATTGTCTCTTTCGGTAGCAGGGTCTAGAGATAGTCCTATAACTTCAGCCCCAAGTTCATGTAACCAGATAGAGAGCCAAGAGCCTTTGAAGCCTGTATGACCCGTTACCAGCACTCTCTTCCCACGATAAAAGTTGTGAAAAATGTCTACCATCATCATTTGATTTTATTTCCAAACTTTCCAAGGAGCTCTATTCCTCTCCCACATTTCATTTAACTCCGAGTTATCTCTCAATGTATCCATCGGTTTCCAGAAACCACGATGTTTATAAGCGTGCATTTGCCCATCTTTCGCAATTTCTTCCAATGGTCTTCCCTCAAAAACCGTCGAATCTCCATCCTTTATATAGTTCAATACTTCCGGTTCACAGACAAAATAGCCAGCATTAATCCAATTGCGATCTCCATCTGGTTTCTCCATAAAAGATTTTACCTTATTCGTATCCAAATCAATCTCTAAAGCTCCAAACTTCCCTCCTGGCTTATAAGCGGTAACAGAAAGCAAACAACCAGCCTGCTCATGCTCTGCTATTGTATCAGAAATATTCAAATCTGTCACACCGTCACCGTATGTCAATAAGAAACGATCGTTCTCCAAATACTGTTCAACCCTCTTTATTCTACCACCTGTCATCGTATTGAGACCTGTATCTACCATTGTCACACGCCAATTCTCTGAATGATTATCCAAAATCTCTACACGATTGTTGGACAAATCAACAGTCATATCACAATTGTGGCGGAAATAATTGGCAAAATACTCTTTGATAACATACTGTTTATATCCACAGCAGATAATAAAATCATTAATTCCATAATGGCTATAAATTTTCATTATATGCCACAAAATAGGTTTTCCACCAATCTCAACCATTGGTTTAGGGATCAAATTGGTAGCCTCGCTCAATCGTGAGCCAAAACCACCAGCTAAAATAACAGCTTTCATGATCTAAATTTATTTTGTATAAAATTAATGTGAGTCTACAAAGTCTTTAATCGTATCCACCATGAATTGTAGCATTTCAGGTTTCATTCCCGGATAAACTCCAATCCAGAAAGTATTATTCATTACAAAATCGGTATTTACCAATTCACCGATTACACGATAACCCTCACCCGATTTTTTCATTTCATCAAAAGCAGGATGCTTCAACAAGTTACCTGCAAAAAGATTACGGGTCTGAATCCTATTTTTTTCCAAATATTCAGATAACTCATTACGAGTAAACCCTGCGTCTTCTGCCACAGAAATAAGAAAACCAAACCAACTTGGATTAGAATTCTTTTCAGCCTCAGGCAAGATTAATCCCTTTATTCCTTTCAGTCGTTCTTTCAAAAAATTAAAGTTATCTCTACGGGCAGAAACGATCTGATCTAACTTCTCCAATTGGGCACATCCAATAGCAGCCTGCATATCAGTCACTTTCAAGTTGTAACCAAAATGAGAATAAACATACTTATGATCATAGCCGAGAGGTAACTCTCCGTATTGCTTACTAAAACGGGATTTGCAGGTATTATCGACTCCACCCATACACCAACAGTCCCTCCCCCAATCACGGAAAGAATTTATCAGTCGGTGCAGTAACGGATCATTTGTATAAACAGCGCCTCCTTCTCCCATAGTCATGTGATGAGGAGGATAAAAACTAGAAGTTCCAATATGTCCGAATGTTCCGGTTTTACGAGTTTCTCCATCCAAAGTATACTCTGTACCCAATGCGTCACAATTATCTTCTACCAACCAAAGATTATGAGTATCACAAAACTCCCTGACCGCTTTCAAGTTAAAAGCATTTCCCAAAGAATGGGCAATCATCACAGCTTTCGTCTTCTTAGAATAAGCCTGCTCTAGCTGAGTAACATCAATATTATATTCTGGCACAGTAATATCCACAAATACAGGGACAGCACCATATTGAATACAGGGGGTAACCGTAGTCGGGAAACCGCAGGCGACCGTGATAACCTCATCTCCTCTTTTTATACGTCGTTCACCCAATTCAGAAGAGGTCAATGCCATAAAAGCTAATAAATTGGCAGAGGAACCGGAATTAGTTAACGAACAAAATTTAACACCTAGCCAATCCGCAAATCTTTTTTCAAAACGATGCGCCCATGGACCTGCCGTTAACCAGAAATCCAAAGAAGAATCAACCAGACTCACCAATTCTTCTTCTCCGAAATAGCGCCCACCGTAATTTACAAAAGTCTTACCCGGGATGAATTCTTTCGATTTTCCAAAAGTTTCGGCATAGTATTCTTTCACGAGTGAAAGTATCTGTTCTTTCAACCTATTTTCTTTTTGTTCCATAATTGATTTTCCTTATTCCTCGTTTTAATTCATAAATAGAATCTCTATCTTATAATAAATGCGCAAAGATACGAAATATTGCGTGGCTTTCATGCCTTTCTTAAAAAAAAGCATAAAAGACATTCCTATTTGCCATTTCTCCATAATTCTAGAGCCGCAACAATGGTGTCATCCATATCCGCATACATATATTGTGCCAAACGACCACCGAACAACACCTTATCTTGCCGCATTGCCAACATTTGATATTTTCGGAATAAGCTATTATTCTTACTATCATTAATAGGATAATACGGTTCCTTTCCCAACTCAAAAGAGGTAGGATACTCATACGTTATAACCGTAAACGGCTGAGTGCCATATTCAAAGTGCTTATGTTCAATAAGACGAGTATACGGGATCTCACGTTCACAATAATTTACCACCGCATTTCCCTGATAATTCTCTATATTATTTATACGTTTATGTTCAAAATGTAGACTACGATATTCCAAATGCCCAAAACAGTAATCAAAATACTCATCAATACATCCTGTATATACTATACGATCCGCAATATCGTATAGTTCACTCCTATGCTCAACATAGTCCACTCCTGTACGTACTTCCACCTTTTTCAGTAGCGAATCTATCAATTTATTATATCCGCCAATAGGAATCCCTTGATAAGGATCATTAAAATAATTATTATCAAATGTAAAACGAAATGGAATACGTTTAATAATGAAAGCCGGAAGTTCTGTTGCCGGTCTTCCCCATTGTTTTTCAGTATATCCTTTTATTAAACGATAATATATGTCTTTTCCACACAATTTCAAAGCTTGTTCTTCAAGATTACAAGGATTTTCAATATAGGCATATTCACTACGTTGCTCCTCAATCTTCGCTTTAGCTTCTTCAGGATTACACACTCCCCATAACTGGTAAAAAGTATTCATATTAAAAGGAAGATTATATAATTTACCTTCAAAATAAGCTAAAGGAGAGTTCGTATAACGATTGAATTCTATCAACCGATTTACATATTGCCAAATTTCCTTCTTATCGGTGTGGAAAATATGAGCACCATATTTATGCACATGAATACCATCCACATTTTCGCAAAAAATATTCCCCCCTGTATTCTGGCGTTTATCAATCACTAAACAATGTTTTCCAGCCTGGCTTGCCTCATACGCGAACACACTTCCAAACAGACCTGCACCAACAATTAGATAATCATATTGTTTTCTATTTTCCATCTGTCACGAACGAATTAATGGCTTCATTTAAAGCTTGTTTTATAAAATATCCTTCGCCAAGTAACCGGCCTATCTTAATAGCATTCTCCTTCATTATCTGATATTGTTCGCCCGTCAATCCAGCCAATACATTGTCAACATCAGCCAACGAATCTACACATATACCAACCTCATGTTCGTGAACAAAAGAGGCCATAGCGGCTTGACTCCACACGATAACAGGAAGTCCGCTCCGCAAATAAAAGGACGTCTTATGAGGATTATTTATTTTCAGATATTCCCCCCAATCACCCGAACATTCTTGTATAGAATGTCCGTCCCACACAAGTCCAAAATCCGCTTCAATCTGATCTACAAATTCTTCAGAAGCAAGAAAACCATGGTATACAATATGTTTCCATCCATCTGCATAGTTTTTTTCGAATCCTTTACCGTAAATGTCCAACCTCCAATTATGAATATAAGGTTCCAATTTATACAAGAACTCATTCCTCCATTTACCCAGACCTCCTGCATATACCACCGACCATGGCTGATGAGATGTTGAGTATTGCCTAGGAACCGCATGTGATAAATAGTCAAATACACCTAGATTATAAAGTTGAGAATGACACCCATAACGCAAAAGATGCTCTTTCATCTTTTCATTATGAACTATTATAAAATCAGTTCGAGATAGCCGTCTGTTCTCTTGTTCCGGTGTCAATTTATGACGCCGGAAAGTCCCTAAATCATGAATCACAGTTATAACCCTCGCTCCTTTTAGATGGGCAAAATAACACGCCATGCTATAGAACTTTTTCATAGGATACTGCAAAAAAAGAATATCTCCTTGTTTCAAGCGAGTCAATATACGCAATACTCCACATATCTTGGTCACAAAACGAGAGAACATATTATTCTTCTTACGCATGGGAGTCAAATTACGAAAGCCCATTCCTTTCACAATTTCATCAATATCGCTTTTTGCTTTATTGACTGTCCGGATTTCAATAAAATAATTCATAATGGTTTCTCCTATTGATAGTTACTATCTGAGTGAAGCTGAAATTTTCTTTTTAACTTAAAAACATTACGTCCAATTGTGTACAAATAAAAATTATGAAAATCAAAAAAGCAACTGGCAGGTTTCAAGTCTACTTTTTCTTTGGGAGCCTGTGCATCAAGTTTGGAACATAAATTTACGATGTAATTAAACATATTATAATCCTCCATTACTAGTTTCTTACAATGCAACAGCTCTGTTTGCCTCTTATTAAAAGTATCGTTTTCTATGACTTTATCTATAAGTTCTATGGCTTGTTCCGGATTGTAAATATCCAAAACAGTCAATGCTTTCTCCGGAAAATATTCATTGACATTTCTACAACCATAATAAAATGGATATGTATTAGCCAAATAACAATCGGAAAGTTTCTCTGTCCAATAGTATTTAGATGATGAATTCTCTATCGCAATATGATACATATAAGGTGACAGAACATCCCATTTATCCGCAAAATCATTGAAACCACGCCCAAAAACATCTATTTGATCACCATAATGCCTTTGAAGCTTTTCCACAAATTTAAGTCTATCTAAGTGCCCCTGTGTAAACGCCTTATTACTAGTTATAACCGAAAGAAGCTTCGTTTTTTGCGGTAAGTACCCTTTTATATCTTCATAATTCAAACGGATATGACTCTCATCCTTAGGTCCAAACTCGATACCGACAAACCAAGGCAACATAGCAGGAGTATAAATAACATTCGGCAATTTAAGCTCTTCCTGACAAGAACAGACTATTCCAAACTGTTTGCAATATGATAATGGATAACTAAGCACACTATAAGGTTCGCTTGTCAGAAGAAGTGTATTAGCGCGTGCTACACGAAATGACATTTTTTCTTTCAATGCTTTACCACGGATTACAAGAAAATCAGGATCGTCAATGGGTTCATTTACAAAAACCTGATACTTACCACCACTGAAAAGTCCTTTTCCTCCCGGAGTCTGACGCAAATCAAGCCGACCATCTCCACGTGTTAATAACAATATCTTATACATGACTAATCTTTTTTAATTTATTGAAGAAAGCCTTTCTGCATGCCCATCGCCTATCATGCTCTATTTTTATTCTTATAGCTTCGTTTATCATACATCGATCCCATTTACGATATCCGATATAATAGCGCAAGACATATTCAAATAAATCCATTGAGCCTGTAAATCGAGTTAGATTCTCAAAGCATTCTTTTGATGTCAGCAGGCTTCCTGACGATTTTATTTTCATTCTATTTATATCAATGACAGAAAAGTAATTACCTTGTTCTGTCTGATGATACAGAACATTAGTGGAATTCAAATCATGATGTAGGATTCCTTTTTCATGAAGTTCCACTACAAAACGAGCAAACTCCTCCGCCACTTTCTTATTAAATCCTTCAGGAATCATAAAGAAATCTCTAATCGGCTGCCCATCAGTAAAGGCTGTTATCACATAAGATGTTTTCAGCAGCCTATTTTGATATTCCTCTATATATGCTATCTCTTGAGGGGTATTAATCATTCTCGATCGCAACTCAGCCGCATTGTTAAATGCACGCATTGCTTTACTATCACAAAAGAAACTGTATGCAAAACGTTGAAGAAGATTAGGTTTTCTAAATTTTTTCACAACAAGTCTCTGGAAGGGGAGTTGCAAACCATCCACAAAGAAGCTTTTAATAGTATTGCGTTTGCCATAAAGCAATGTGCCTTCATTTCCAAAAAAAATTGGCAATCTTCTCACAAACTCGTTTACAAATTGACAGTCTTTATATTCAGGAGTAATCTTTGTATGTATCATTAATATGATTTCGCATTTCTGTTAAATTCATAAACTCACTATCTTAGATAAAGCCATTTTATCTATTAAAGATACAAAGCTATGTTTTTTTCTCTAGAATTCCAATTATTAATAAAGCAAAAGTGAAAGTTGCCAGATATTCATTCTCCTGAAATATCAATAGTATAAATAAATTGACTACTATTCTACTAAGTCTTTGATTAACCGAATCATTCTCTCTTTAGTATAAAGCGAAGACAATATCTCCCGATTTCTAAGTTTCACAATATCCTCTAAAGGAGTATCTATATCTTGTTGTGAAATTCTTTCCAATTCATAAACCACAAGTCCATGACTTCTAGCCCACTCATATACCGGATTGACTGGAGATAAAAAGACTTTTGCACCTAAATACAGAGCGACTATAATATTACCAATAGCCTCTTGACGCCAATTTCCAAATAAAGCGACACTAACACTGACTTGCATCTTATTATATTCAGATAAAGGCACAAAGTCTAACAATGGCTCAAAATTTTTCCCCAACAATTCCTTACCCAACCGAACAACAGATTCAACATACTTTTTTTTGCCGGAATAACTTAAAGGAACAATAACACGGCGATTGCCAATATCTAGTTTGGAAAGGATATCTATCACATATTCATGATTATTAGTGGCGGACGCAGAATTACCAATCATCAAGTTAGTACCATTCACTGTACTTTTGATCAACTCAGGTCCTAAAATAACATCCAATGGATAATAAAAAAAATCTTTCCATATTTTATCCTTTAACTCCGGATAATACTTTAACAAATACGAATAATCATTATCTGTGGTATCAGTCACAATATAGTCCACTTTATCCTTGACAAAGCTAATCGTATCTTCGGCCTCATGCCGTTGCTGTATTCTTTTCAGCAAACCTAATAAATTCCAAGGTTTTCGTTCCTGCCGACAGGAAGAATTAGTTGGGGCAAAAATCTGAAATCCTTTAGGGAGCAACAATTTATTATACAAATCTAATCCCCAAATAATCCAGTACACAGCAACATTATGCAAGGAGAGTGTATTAATAATATCCATTTTACGACGATTTAATAAATGGATATAAAGCTCCGAGAAAGTATAATCTGACTTACTCTTCTGAAATTCACTTCTGGAAAGTACGTTGTTTCTTTTACTCACCCATTTAAAGGCTCCTGTACGATTAGTCACCACAAATAGATTTTCACCAGGAAACACTTCCTCAAATATATCAATCGTACGATTTATTATTTTTTCGTCATTGACCAAATGGAGCTTCATCTTCTTGATTCATAAAAAGTTTTAATGACACGGCAAATATAATCCACTTCTTCTACTGTAAGCTCATAAAACAAAGGTAAACGAAGCAAACAATCCGAATAACGGTCGGCTTGAGGAAGACATACAGTATTCCAGTGACGCTTTTCCGCGTATACACTCTTATGCAAACTTAAATAATGAAAAACAGAATGAATACCATTGTCTTTTAAATAGGCTATAAGTGCAGTGCGTTCCGAAGGAGTAGCACAAATTACATAAAAAGCATGCGCATTATTAGTAGCATAATCCGGCAGAATTGGCAAAACTAATTCAGGAATGCCTTGCAAAAGTTTGTAATAAGCATTCCAAATAGATTTACGTTTAGTCTGAATACCATCCAACTCTTCCAATTGTGCCCACAAAAAAGCAGCAACATACTCTGCTGGCAAAAAAGAAGAACCTATATCCACCCAACCATATTTATTAACTTCCCCCCGGAAGAACTCCGTACGGTTGGTTCCCTTTTCCAAAAGAATATCTGCCCGTTTCACAAAACGCGAATCATTGATAACCAGCATTCCTCCTTCTCCGCATTGAATATTCTTAGTCTCATGAAAAGAAAATGCAGACAAATGCCCTATTGTTCCTAAAGGACGTCCTTTATAAAAACTGTCTACTGCCTGAGCAGCATCTTCAATCACCAATAAATGATGACGTTCTGCTATTTTCAAAACAACATCCATATCACAAGCAACACCAGCATAATGAACAGGAACAATAGCACGAGTACGCGAAGTTATCAGAGATTCCAATTGCTGTTCGTCCAAACATGGACTATCCGTCCGACTATCCACGAATATAACTTTTGCTCCTTGACGAACAAATGCTAAAGCCGTAGACACAAATGTATAAGAGGGAACTATAACTTCATCACCCGGTCCTATGTCTGCCAACATTGCACACATTTCCAAAGCATCCGTACAAGAGGTCGTCAACAAACATCTTTCAGCTCCTAATTTTTCTTCAAAAAAAACTTCACACCTACGAGTAAACTCCCCATTACCACAAGTCTTTCCTGCGTGCAAGGTCTGAGCTATATATTGACATTCCTTTCCTGTCAGCCAGATTTTATTAAATGGTATAGTTTTCATTATTATGTATTTATTTGCGATATCAGACGGCAAAATTAGCGAATATATTATAAACAAAGTTCATATTTTACAGAAATATTCTATCTTTGTCTCATAATTACATCAAGATATGGAATCTAAAATTAACGTAGGCATTATCATTTCAACATACAACAATCCTAGTTGGCTTGAAAAAACTCTTTGGGGATATCTTTATCAAACACGCCCTGCAGACGAAATTATTATTGCTGATGATGGTTCAAAAGAAGACACTCGTCTTTTAATCAACAGTTTCAAAGATAAACTTCCAATTAAACATATATGGCACGAAGATAACGGATTCCAAAAATCACGAATACTAAACAAAGCATTAATCGCTTCTCAATCAGAATATATCATATTCACTGACCAAGACTGTATTCCCCGTAAAGATTTCATTGCTACACACATAAAATATGCAGAAGAAGGATTTTTCCTCTCCGGCGGTTATTTCAAACTGCCTATGAATATCAGTCTGCAACTGTCACAAGAGGATATAGCAACCGGGAATGCTTTTTCCTTAAAATGGTTGAAACAGCAACATTTGAAATATAATTTCAAATGTACTAAACTTATTAAAAATTCAAAATTCAACCAGTTTATGAATTTTATCACCCCTACCAAAGCTACTTGGAATGGATGCAACGCATCCGGATGGCGTAAAGATATGCTTACAATCAATGGATTTAACGAGGAGATGCAATATGGTGGTCAAGACCGTGAATTCGGTGAGCGGCTTTTCAACTTGGGTATAAAATCCAAACAGATTCGTTATTCCGCCATCGTTATACATCTGGACCATAAACGTCCATATAAGACTAAAGAGTCAATTGCCAAAAATATTGGGATTAGAAAAAATACACGCAAAAAGAATATCATAGAGACCCCTTCTGGTATAAAACAATTACACTCAAACATACCAAATCAAGTCATCACATGAAATATGTGATGATAAAGTTACTTAATTCTTTCTATTTTCCCTATCACCTGTTCAGGAGTAATATTTTTCAGACAAGCATAATCTCCCCTCCAACAAGGCTTTTGCCCGTAAACCGAACAAGGTCGGCAAGGCAAATCCAGCTGTACCGTATTAATGGGTAATTGTTTCCACCCCATAAACCCGGCGTATGGATGGGTAGCCCCCCAAATAGAGACGACAGGTATATTGACCAACGACGCCAGATGCATATTGGCAGAGTCCATTGAAAGCATTACATCCAAATGACTCATCAGATTTAACTCGGTACGCATATTCAACTTACCGATCATAGATACAATGGAGGGATATTTGGCTATCCAGGTATCAAACACTTCCTGCTCTTTCTTGCCTCCTCCGAACAGAAAGACCTTCACCGTAGGATCTGCCGCAAAATGGGCGACGACCTGCTCCTGCAGTTCCAACGGATAAATCTTGCCGGCATGTTTGGCAAAAGGAGCAATGCCAATCCATTTCTGACTCCCTTTTGGACCGGTTACAAGCTCTATCTCTGCAAAGTTTCCTTTTCCTTCACCATAAATAGAAGAAAAGTTTAGCAGAACCGGAAGTCCCAGCTTTTCCAACACATCCGCATAACGGCGGAAGGAACTTTTCTGGTTCTCCATCACCTTATGGTGGCGGCGAACCAGTTTCTGTTTACCAGCCCGCCCTTTACAGATAGAAGCCACCGGTACATTAGCAAGCCGAAACCGCAAACATAAATATCTGGAACGGAGCACATGATGAAAGTCCGCCACATAGTCAAACTGCATTGCTTTCAATTCCGAGTAAAGGCTGTTCAATCCCCAAAAGCCTTTATGCTTGCCTGTCAGATCTGCTCCTACAAAACTTACATTCTCCGGCAATTCCTGAAAAAGCGGTTGCCACAAGGAACGGCTCAGTACAGTTATCTCATGCTGGGGATATTGCACTGCCAGCGAATGTATTACGGGCACTGTCATTGCGACATCACCAAGAGCTGAAAAACGGATAATGAGAATACGCGCCATTCGTTATTTCTTTGCATAAAGCACCGGATTCAATGCCGGGTCGTTATACATCTTCATCTGTTTATATACTTTCATATATTTCTTTCCGGCTTCGATGTCAGCCAATAACTGATCAATAGCCGACGAAAGATCCTTGCGTTGCTCTAACAAAACATTCAGTTTGGTCTGGCATTGTGTACGATGTTCTTCGCTAGTATCCGTACGTTCCACCTCTTGCTGCATGTGGTAGATTTTCAAAGCAAGGATAGACAAGCGGTCTATAGCCCATGCCGGGCTTTCCGTATTGATTGTCGCATTGTCAAGGGGGATTACCTCTTTGTATTTGTCAAGGAAGTAACTATCAATCAACTCTACCAGGTCCGTACGATCCTGATTGGACTTATCGATTCTTCTCTTCAAAGTCAAAGCAGCCGCCGGATCAATCTGGGGATCACGGATGATATCTTCGAAATGCCACTGAACGGCATCTATCCAATTTTTCAAATATAAATAATACTCAATCGACTTCAACTCGTAAGGATTGTTCATCTGAGCGTCTACACTATCCGTTACATGGTAATCATTAGTCGATTTCCAAAAAATCTCGTTGCAAAGGTTACTAAATGTCATAATCTTAACTAGCTATTAGATATATAATAGGGCAAATCTATGTAATATTTCTCAGACAAGCAACCCTTTCTTACTTTTTTATTTAGTACCTTTGTGGATACCAAAGATAAATTGTATATGAAAATCATTATAGACAACAAGATACCTTATATAAAAGAAGCCGTCCGGAGTATAGCAGATGAAGTAGTTTACGCTCCCGGAAAGGATTTTACACCGGAACTGGTACGGGATGCGGATGCGCTTATTGTCCGTACCCGTACACATTGCAACCGTGAATTATTAGAAGGAAGCCGGGTAAAGTTCATAGCGACAGCTACGATTGGCTTCGACCATATCGACACGGAATATTGCAAACAAGCAGGCATAGAATGGACTAATGCACCGGGATGCAACTCAGCTTCCGTCGCGCAATACGTACAAGCTTCGCTTCTGGTATGGAAATCTATGAGAAACAAAAAGCTGGAGGGACTGACTATCGGTATCATAGGTGTTGGAAATGTAGGAAGTAAGGTAGCAAAAGTAGCAAAAGACTTTGGGATGCGGGTCCTATTGAACGACCTGCCTCGGGAAGAGAAAGAAGGGAATCGTTTTTTTACCTCTTTAAATGAAATAGCTGAAGAGTGCGACATCATCACCTTTCATGTACCTTTATATAAAGAAGGGAAATACAGAACCTTTCATCTGGCAGATACAAATTTCTTCCGCTCACTAAAACGCAAGCCCGTCATCATCAACACCTCTCGGGGAGAAGTCATTGAAACGGGAGCTCTTCTGGAAGCATTGGACAATAAATCGATTTCGGATGCCATCATTGATGTATGGGAACACGAACCGGAAATCAATCTCGAACTGCTTAAGAAGGTCATCATAGGCACTCCACACATTGCCGGATATTCTGCTGACGGGAAAGCAAACGCAACACGTATGTCTTTAGATGCTATCTGCAGATTCTTCCGGATAGAGAGGGATTATGAGATTCATGCACCGATACCGAATTCCCCTGTCATCCATGCAGAAAACTACGAAAATGCACTTCTCCAAATATATAATCCGGCTGAAGACAGCGACCGGTTAAAAAATCAACCAGAACTATTCGAAACCTTACGTGGAGACTATCCATTAAGAAGAGAAGAGCAAGCTTATATAATTAAATATAAAGAATAAGGCGTACCATCTCCTACGTCTTATTCTCCACACAATACTCTCTCTATAACACGGGGGAAATGTTCATACTCCAAAGCATGTACTTTCTTGGCTACATCCTCAGGAGAGTCGGTCGGAAGCACCGGACAAGCGGTTTGAAAAACAGTGTTTCCTTCATCATAATGTTCATTTATATAATGTATAGTAATGCCGCTTTCTTTCTCGCCCGCAGCCACCACCGCTTCATGAACACGGTCGCCATACATCCCCTTTCCTCCAAACTTGGGCAAAAGAGCTGGATGTATATTTATAATTTTATTGGGATAAGCATGCAAAAGTAAATCCGGAACCCGGACCAAGAAACCCGCCAACACCACAAAATCAATGTGATATTCCTGCAAAACAGCCAGAATCTCATCTCCAGCCATCCAATCTTCCTTTGGAAACACGTTACAAGGTACTCCCAGACGGTGTGCACGTTCCAAAACGTATGCATCACTTCTGTTTGAAAGCACCAACGAAACCTGAATGGCCTCGTTTTTTCGGAAATACCGGATAATGTTCTCTGTATTAGAGCCGGAACCGGAGGCAAAAATTGCGATGTTTTTCTTCATAACTCTCAAATTCAATGCACAAAACAGTGAAAAATGTGCAAAACTTTGCATTTATTTAGTCAAATATTTGCGCAAAACGATAAATATTCATTCCTTTGCACCGCAAATTTAAAGAAATAAAACTAATTATTAATTAAAAACTTAAAGTTATGTCTGAAATTGCATCAAGAGTGAAAGCGATTATCGTCGACAAATTAGGCGTTGAAGAATCAGAAGTTACTAACGAAGCTAGCTTCACTAACGATTTGGGAGCAGATTCTCTTGACACTGTAGAACTTATCATGGAATTCGAAAAAGAATTCGGTATCTCTATTCCTGATGACCAAGCAGAAAAAATTGGTACTGTAGGTGATGCTGTATCTTATATCGAAGAACACGCTAAGTAATCCGATTTCATCAATATGGAATTAAAAAGAGTGGTAGTAACAGGTCTTGGCGCCATTACTCCCGTTGGCAACAGCGTTCCTGAATTTTGGGAAAACATCGTGAACGGGGTTAGTGGAGCAGGACCTATTACTCATTTTGATGCGTCGCTATTCAAGACCCAATTCGCATGTGAGGTGAAAAACTTCGATGCAACAAAATACATCGACCGCAAGGAAGCAAGAAAGATGGATTTGTATACTCAATATGCCATCGTTGTAGCCAAAGAAGCGGTAGAAGATTCTGGTCTTGACGTAGAAAAAGAAGACTTAAACAAAATCGGCGTTATCTTTGGTGCCGGTATTGGTGGTATACATACATTTGAAGAGGAAGTGGGCAACTACTATACCCGTCAGGAAATGGGTCCGAAATTCAATCCGTTCTTCATCCCCAAAATGATCTCGGATATTGCTGCCGGACAGATTTCCATCATGTATGGTTTCCACGGTCCTAACTATGCGACTTGTTCAGCATGCGCTACTTCTACCAATGCTATTGCAGATGCTTTCAATCTGATTCGTCTGGGCAAAGCAAATGTAATTGTATCCGGTGGTTCGGAAGCAGCTATCTTCCCGGCAGGCGTAGGCGGTTTTAACGCTATGCATGCATTGTCAACCCGCAACGACGAAGCTTCTAAAGCTTCACGTCCGTTTAGCGCAAGCCGTGACGGCTTCATCATGGGCGAAGGTGGCGGTTGCCTGATTCTGGAAGAACTGGAACACGCTAAAGCTCGCGGTGCAAAAATTTATGCAGAAGTTGCCGGTGTAGGTATGTCTGCAGATGCACATCACTTGACTGCTTCTCATCCGGAGGGTCTTGGAGCTAAACTGGTGATGAAGAATGCATTGGAAGATGCAGGAATGGATCCGAAAGAAGTAGACTACATTAATGTACATGGTACATCTACTCCGGTAGGTGATATTTCAGAAGCAAAAGCAATCAAGGAAGTATTCGGCGATCATGCCTTTGAATTGAACATCAGTTCAACGAAGTCAATGACAGGCCACTTGTTGGGTGCTGCCGGTGCGGTAGAATCTATTGCAAGTATTCTTGCCATCAAGAACGGTATTGTTCCTCCGACTATCAACCACGAAGAAGGTGACAACGACGAGAATATTGACTATAACCTTAATTTCACGTTCAATAAAGCACAAAAACGCGAAGTTAATGTTGCCTTGTCCAATACATTCGGATTTGGCGGTCATAATGCGTGCGTTATCTTCAAGAAATACGCTGAGTAATATCGTGTTACGTAACAAAATAGATAAGATAAGGCTCCTATTCCGCAAGGATAGAGAGTCTTATCTTTGTTTTTACCGGATACTCGGGTTCTACCCGCGCAATATCCAGCTTTATGAGCAGGCTCTCCTGCACAAATCGATTTCTGTCCGCTCCGACAAGGGACGTCCTCTCAACAATGAACGGCTGGAGTTTTTAGGTGACGCCATCCTCGACGCCATCGTGGGAGATATTGTCTACAAACGTTTCGAAGGGAAACGGGAAGGTTTCCTGACCAATACACGTTCCAAGATCGTACAACGAGAGACGTTGAACAAGTTGGCCGTTGAAATCGGCCTGGATAAGCTCATCAAGTATTCTACCCGCTCCTCTTCTCACAACAGCTACATGTATGGAAATGCTTTTGAGGCGTTCATCGGAGCTATTTATCTGGATCAGGGATATGAACGCTGCAAACAGTTTATGGAACAACGGATCATTAACCGTTATATCGATCTGGATAAAATATCCCGAAAAGAGGTTAACTTCAAATCCAAGCTTATCGAATGGAGCCAAAAGAACAAAATGGAGGTTTCCTTTGAATTAATCGAGCAGTTTCTCGATCATGACAGTAACCCTGTATTCCAAACTGAAGTACGTATTGAAGGACTTCCGGCAGGAACAGGTACGGGGTATTCCAAGAAGGAATCTCAACAGAATGCCGCCCAGATGGCTATAAAGAAAGTAAAGGAACCGACATTTATGTCAACCATCGAGGAGATTAAAATACAACATTCGGCAACTGAAACGGAAACAGAAATGGAAGTTGAACTTGCGACAGGTTCTGATACTGAATTGGCAACCGAGCTTGAGAATGAACTCGAAACCGAACTGAATGCAAATCCCGAGATAAAACCAGAGAATGTTTCAGAAGAAAACATCCTCGTCGATGAGATTTCCACAGTACAGGACACAGAAGCTCCGGCAACTAACCAAAACAAATCCCCATGCGACGACCCTGAATCACCAAATCGTGATCTTCAGTAACCAATTTCAGTTTTCCTGCAACTTCTTCAAGAGGAATAGATGCTATATCGTCTCCTTTTAAAGTCACCATACGCCCGAATTGGCCATTGGCTATCAATTCTGTTGCATGCCCGCCCATGCGGGTAGAAAGATTGCGGTCGAAAGGAGTAGGCGAACCACCACGCTGAATATACCCCAGAACTGTTTCGCGAGTTTCTATACCAGTTTCATATTCAATTTCCTGCGCGATATATTCAGCAGCACGTTTACGCCCGTCAGTCTGAATTCCTTCCGCTACCACTACAATAGAATAGGGTTTGCCTTTCTTTAGTCTTTCCAGAATCGTATTGCCAATATTTTTAATGTTATAAGCGATTTCAGGAACGAGAATCACATCCCCTCCTCCTGCCATACCGGAATACAAAGCAATCCAGCCAGCCTTATGCCCCATCACTTCAATCACCATCACCCTTTTATGAGAGCTTGCGGTGGAATGTAGACGGTCGATGGCATCAGTAGCAATACTTACCGCCGAGTCGAAACCAAAAGAGATGTCCGTGCCCCAAATATCATTATCAATGGTTTTAGGAACAGATACGATGTTAACCCCCATTGCAGCAAACTTGGCTGCAGTCTTCTGCGTTCCATTTCCACCGATACAAACGACACAATCCAGCCCAATTTCATGGATATTCTGAAGAATTAAAGACGGTTTGTCAACATCAGAGACAACGCCTCCTTTTTTGAAAGGCTTCTCACGAGAAGTTCCTAACATCGTTCCACCCAGATTGAGCAAACCGGAGAGCGACTTGTCTGTAATAGATTCGACATCTTTAGTCAGCAAGCCCTGAAAACCGCTGTGAATACCTACCACTTCCATTCCGTAATAATTGATGGCAGTTTTGCACACGCCACGAATCGTGGCATTAATACCGGGACAGTCCCCGCCGGATGTTAAGATTCCAATTCTCATTGTCGCATTTTTTAGTCTAAAACTCGGGATTTATATGAAAGTCGTCAATTTTTAACGATTATTTCCGTCGTAAAGATAGAAAAAAAAGATAAATAAGTTACTTTTGCACGACTAAACATTATTATGTTAAAGCAGAAATGAATATTACAAAAATTATTAGTAAGACTTTCGATTCCCGTTTAAAACAGATAGACCTATATGCTAGTCAGGCTAGTGAGATACAGCATCGTGTGTTAAGCCGCTTAACACGCCAGGCCGCTCAGACTGAATGGGGAAGAAAGTACGATTATTCCTCTATCCGTAACTATGAAGATTTCCGAAAACGTGTTCCTATCCAAACATACGAAGAAATCAAACCTTATGTAGAACGTTTGCGAGCCGGGGAACAGAATCTGCTTTGGCCATCGGAGATACGCTGGTTTGCAAAATCCTCCGGAACGACTAATGATAAAAGTAAATTCCTTCCCGTCAGCAAAGAGGCACTGGAAGACATTCATTACAGAGGAGGAAAAGACGCGGCAGCTCTTTATTTCCGCATCAATCCGGATAGCCATTTTTTCTCCGGCAAGGGACTGATTCTAGGAGGGAGCCATAGCCCGAACCTCAATTCCAATCATAGTTTAGTAGGAGATTTATCCGCTATTCTGATTCAAAACGTAAATCCGCTTATCAATTTCATTCGCGTACCAAGCAAGAAAATTGCATTGATGAGCGAATGGGAAACCAAGATAGAAGCAATTGCCAACAGCACGATTCCGGTCAATGTTACCAATTTGTCGGGCGTACCTTCATGGATGTTGGTACTCATTAAACGTATTCTCGAAAAAACAGGCAAACAAACATTAGAGGAGGTATGGCCTAACCTTGAAGTATTTTTCCACGGAGGGGTGGCTTTCAATCCTTATCGTGAACAATACAAACAGGTGATCCAATCGCCCGGAATGCATTATGTGGAAACCTACAATGCTTCTGAGGGTTATTTCGGAACGCAGAACGATCTTTCAGACCCGGCCATGCTGTTGATGATCGATTACGGAATATTCTACGAATTCATGCCATTGGAAGAAGTTGGCAAAGAATTTCCCCATACCTGCTGTCTGGAAGAGGTAGAATTGAACAAGAATTATGCAATGATTATCTCTACTTCCTGCGGGTTATGGAGATACATGATTGGCGATACTGTAAAATTCACAAGTAAAAACCCGTATAAGTTCATTATCACCGGACGCACCAAACACTTCATCAATGCCTTTGGCGAAGAACTGATAGTGGATAATGCAGAGAAGGGACTGATTAAAGCCTGTGCAGCAACCGGTGCACAAGTCAGTGATTATAGTGCAGCACCGGTATTTATGGACGAACATGCCAAATGTCGCCATCAATGGCTGATAGAATTTGCGAAAATGCCTGATTCCATCGAGAATTTTGCTGCGATATTGGACGCTACTCTTAAGGAAGTAAACTCCGATTATGAGGCCAAACGCTGGAAAGATATCGCCTTGCAACCACTTGAGGTGATCGTAGCCCGGAAGGGATTATTCCATGATTGGCTGGCCCAAAAGGGCAAATTGGGCGGACAACACAAGATCCCCCGCCTAAGTAATACAAGAGAGTATATCGAAGAAATGCTGGAATTAAATGAAGAATAATGTGACAATATGCCAATGTGTCAATTTGCCAATTGCTATTCAGCATTCAGCATTTAGTATGATAACAGTACGGGTGGTTGACACATACTGACATATTACAACCACAAAAGCGGTGGAATATCACTATCAAATTCTCCCCATTCACCGCTTTCACCTTTTCGAGCAATCAGCTTGTTCATCGGCATTTGAGGGTGAAGGCTCGTCCCCCCGTTTTTATGCACCGTGCAAAAGTCTCTTACGAACGCTGCATACGGGTCGTATGGATAATGCCCAGTGAAGGTAAGCACGCTGCTTACGATTACTGATGTGCCGTGACAGCGCAGCCAATTGGCACATTGGCATATTGGCACATTGTCACATTGTTATAATACCTCCCCCCAACAGCAAGCCATCTTTATAAAAGGCGGCAGCCTGCCCGGGCGCAACAGCTGTAAGAGGTTCAAGAAGCCGGAGATGTAGCAATCCCTCTGTTGTCAACCGCACCTCGCAATGGTTTGCCTGTTTCCGGTAGCGTATTTTTACGATAATATCGTCATGCCCGAACAAACGGAGTTCGTCGATTATGTTCCAATCTTTCAGCCACATCTCCGTCTTCTCAAGAGCCTGCAATGAGGATAAGACGATTTTATTTTCCGCCGGCCATATTTCTTTCACAAATACAGCACGGTTTAAATCGATACCCAACCCTCTACGCTGTCCGATTGTATAAAACGGATATCCGTCATGCCAAGCAATAAAATCCCCCTTTTCATCGACAAATTTTCCTCTTTCAATGCCGGTTGTCGTAAAGCCGGACTGCAAATTCTTTTTCAAAAAACTACGGTAATCCATCGGGCAAAAGCAGACCCCGATACTGTCTTTTTTAGTGGCGGCTTTTTCAAACCCTCTCGCAGCAGCAAAAGCACGTGCTTGCGGTTTCGTCATTTCCCCCATTGGCAGCAACATCCTCCGAAGAATATCCTGTTTCAACCCCCATAAAAAGAAAGACTGATCTTTATCCGAATCGGCAGCAGGTGTGATATAATATTTCTCATCCATCCATATTTTGCGCACATAATGTCCGGTGGAAATATAAAAAACACCCATTTCATCGGCCAACATTGCCAACAATGGCCATTTCAGATAATTATTGCAAAGCGTGCAGGGCACGGGAGTATGACCTGCTAAATATTCATCGATAAAATAAGTGACAATACGTTCATGAAATATCTTACGGGCATCGTAAGTTATATGCCTGATACCAAGCCGTGACGCCAATATACGGGCATCTTCCAAATACTCCGTAGAATCATTCAGCTCAAAAAAACGGAAAGTCACTCCTACCACCTCATAGCCGGCGTCCTGCAACAACATGGCAGCAACCGAACTATCGGTCCCGCCACTCATTCCCAACAATACACGTTTCTTTTGCTCCATCATGCCGCAAATTTAAACAAAATCCCGTATCTTTACCTTTTCAAACTAAATAGAATGAAAGAAACAACGCCACATAGCCAACTTGTCATCGTCCTTTCTGAACATCCGGTACTGGGCATGCTGCTCATACCGTATATCGCAGAAAGAACTACAAAGGAAGAACTTTGTCTGATGGAACAAGCTTTCCATCTTTCTCCAAAAGCTGTGGCACAATTGAGCGAAACAGAACAAAAGGCCATTGAAATCGCGTCACACTACACCGAGAAATATTTGATGACGGTCTATTCCAAAGACAAGACGATTCCCAAGTTCCTCCGTAAACTATCCGAAGATCCGGCAAAGTTGAAAAATATCCGCCTGTTCATCGAGAAAAAACTGATAGAAATGATGGAATTGATCCGTACTCATGGCCTGCTTTTATATCAGAAACAAACAGGCAGCAAATTACTCTACTCACATCACGCCTATCATGTACATAGCAAGGACACAGAAGTTCACTTCTCATTTGAAGTGAACGAGCAATCATTCAGCTATCAACTGCAATGTTATAATGAAGGTAAAATCATTCCTCTTATGGAACTAAAACCGGTAATTGTCCTGACCGCCAATCCGGCAATCTTGTTATTGGGCATGGAAGTATACATTTTCCGGCACATAGAGGCAACACGGTTGCTCCCATTTACAAAAAAAACAAAGATTCGCGTAGACGCTTCACTCACCGAAAAATATATCGACAACATTCTCATTCCTATTGCCAGTTATCACACTATCAGCGCGAAAGGATTGGATATCCGCAAGGAAGAGAGACCTTGTGACTGTCTGCTATACGTAGAGGAAACAATCTATTCCACTCCGCTTTTAAGATTGAATTTCCGCTATGGGACTGAACTGTTCACACCGCAACCCACCGAAGAAATAAAGAAATTCTTCTCACGGGAAGTTATAGAGGGTAAAAACATCATATACTATTTTCAACGTAACACCGATGTGGAAGAAGAAGCCATACAAATCCTCCAAAACACCGGACTGGAACGTATTAATGATTCTCACTTCAAACTATCGGAGAAAGCACCGGAGAAGAGCATAACCGAATGGATCACCGTACATCGGGCCATGCTACAAAGTTCGTTTATATTGACCAGCGACTTACAAGACACACCGTACTGCCTGGAGGAAATTCACATCGAACAAAGCTATGATGACGGACCGGACTGGTTCGAACTACACATAACGGTGGTCATTGGTAATTTACGAATACCTTTCAGCCGTTTCCGTAAACACATTTTGGAAGAAAAGCATGAATATACCCTCCCCGACGGACGGATAATCCTGCTCCCTGAAGAGTGGTTCAGTAAATACGCCAATCTGATGGAAATAGGCATGACACGAGGAAAGAATATCTACGTAAAACGCCCGTTTATGGGCATCGTAGAATCTATCATGGAAAATAATAATCCTAAGGAATTCATTCCCCCCCAATTTCAACAAAAATATCCCGTACCTATAGAAATAAAGGCCCAATTACGCCCGTACCAACAAAAAGGTTACGCCTGGATGATGAATCTTTACGAACAAGGTTTCGGAGGATGTCTTGCCGATGACATGGGATTGGGAAAAACGTTGCAGACACTCACTTTACTACAAAAGATTTACAGCCGCAATCATGATGATAGCGACACGGAAAGAGAAAAGACCGAACTCCCGAAAAACAAGAGTGGAATATCGGTGGAATACGAACGGAATCCCATATTAAAAAGCGAGCCGGTCCGTATCGATGAAATGGGGCAATTTGAACTTTTCGGAGATCTGACGAAGGAAAACACATTGAATAAATGTGAAGTTTCCCAACGTACCGCCGAAACTACTCGCAAACCGAGTACACTGATTGTAGTTCCCACCTCACTGTTACATAATTGGAAACGAGAAGCAGCCCGCTTCACCACTCTGTCTATGGCGGAATACAATAGTAATAGCCATTACAAGGAAGGACATCCGGAGCAATTTTTCAATCGTTTTCATCTGATATTCATCTCTTACGGTACCATGCGGAATAAACTCGATGTCCTCCGGCAATACTGTTTCGAGTACATCGTACTGGACGAAAGCCAGAATATCAAGAATAGTGATTCACTAACTTTCCGTTCCGCCATCCAATTGCGCAGCCGCCATCGTCTCGTGCTGACAGGTACTCCTATTGAAAATTCCCTGAAAGATCTTTGGGCACAATTCCACTTCCTGCAACCGGATCTTTTGGGAAATGAAAGTGCATTTACCAAGCAATTCATTAATCCCATCAAGCAAGGGAACAGCCGTATGGAATTACGCCTGCGCCAGCTTATCACTCCCTTTATCCTGCGTAGAAGTAAAAGTGAAGTCGCACCGGAACTGCCACCCCTTACAGAAGAAATTATCTACTGTGACATGCCGGAATCACAAGATGAAATATACCTGCAAGAGAAAAACAGTCTTCGCAATACCCTGTTGCAACTCAGTCCGAATAAAAAACAGCACCAACAGTTCACGGTACTCAATGGCATTTCCCGATTGCGCCAATTAGCATGTCATCCGCGAATGATATTCTCCGATTATGAAGGAAGTTCGGGAAAACTGGAACAGATCATCGACACTTACAGAACCCTCCGTAGCGAAGGACACAAAGTTCTGATATTCTCCTCCTTCGTCAAACATCTGGAGCTGATAGCTGCGGAATTTCATAAATACGGCTGGCAATATGCCCTACTTACCGGTGCTTCCACCAACCGTCCGGAAGAGATCGCCCGATTCTCACAAACAGAAGAAATACAAGCTTTCCTCATTTCCCTCAAGGCCGGAGGGGTAGGCCTCAACCTGACACAAGCAGATTATGTATTCATCGTAGACCCATGGTGGAATCCCGCCGCCGAAGCACAGGCCATAGCCCGCGCACACCGCATCGGACAAAACAAGCAGGTCATTGCCTATCGTTTCATTACGAAAGACAGTATTGAAGAAAAAATCATCCGGCTACAAGAAGACAAACGGTTGTTGGCCGAAACATTCATCACCGATAGCGAATCGATTCCGACATTGACCGACCAAGAGTGGATCGGTCTGTTAGAATAAGCTAACCTTGTATTTTTTAGTATGATAGATAGACAAACTGTTTTATCTTGTGTAATATCTGACTTAATCAAAAAACAGGTAACCGCCTTGTTTAGAGTTTATATTATATTCGCCCCATCAGAATAATATTAACTTTAATCATTCTTGTATTATGAGAAATGTATATTACACTATTCTTGTAGTTGCATGCCTGATAGGTAGTTTAACCGCCAAGGCGTCAACAAGGGCGGAGAACAGCTCCGGGTTTACAGACATCAAACTTGATTTGATGAAGGGAAATTTCCTCACTTCCGATGAAATTGCAAACAAAAATCAAGTCACATTTGGCATAGCGATTGCAGAAGACGGTACTCAAACCCGCGTATCAGCAGACGATGCATCTGCCAATATCGTACTAAAAGACTTTAAATACCACAGTGACGAGCATGGTCTCAATCCGGGTACAGCCATTGTAAAAGTACAAGGAGCCGTAAAAATCTCTATTGGAACATGTGCCTGGGGTGGTGATGTGACCATTACAAATGCCGATGGAACAACCGTGGCAAGTATGAATACCAATAATGGAAAATGCTACCACAATGATCAGACTTGTGCTGAAGCATACTACAATGGAGCAGCAACTACGCTTTCCATAAAAGGAGGCAACTATGTGCCCTATATAGCAATTGAAACAGCCAACGATGTTCCTGCAAATTCCAAAATCACCTTTTCTTTAGGTGAATATACCAATGCCGGCACAGCTCCTTCAGAAACTGAAGTGCAGACAGGTGCTACCTACACACTTCCCTTGAACAGAACTTTATATGTGGAAGGTAAAACATTGACAGCTTGGACCGATGGTAACAATAGCTACCAACCGGGTGAAGAAATAACAGTTACCGAAGACTTAGCTTTAACAGCCGTTTTTACTGACAACACCGTATCTCTAAATGACCGGGAAGACGAAGTGACGGTTAGCTGGGATTTTCAACGTAAGAATGGTGCCCCTACTTTAGCCTACGAAAAAGTAACCGGTATCTATGTAGCCCAAACTACCGTTAACGGCCAAGTTATTGATGTAAAAATAGATCTGGATACTACTTCCGGAAAAATAGCCAATGCCGGTTGGACAGACTGGGCACAAATGAATCCAGGTACTATCCTTACTATTCCTGCTGCCAAAAACTGTACAATTTCTTTGGAATCATACAGCGCAACGACCACTACCACTATTGCCGGCGATACCAACTATCAACTATCCGGAAACGTAGCAACCTATGTTTATGGAGGCGATGCTGAAAACATTGATATTGTTATAGGTGATGGTTCTTACTTCAGATACTTCACAGTAGTTTATCCCAAAGTAGAAAGCAATATCCAAGAACGTCCCGTTTATGTGACGGATTTCACTGACTGGCAAAGTTTGTCTTCCGGCAACGCACCGGCCACTGTTGATCAAACCACTAATTTCAGTAATGAAACTCTCACTTTTACATTTGATGGAGTAACCGTTTCTCCTAATGGAACCAATAGTAAATTCCCTGCTGATGCAATGGGATATGCCATGGCAGAAAAAAATATGGCAGGTACGATCGTTACTTCAAAGCTGAGTAACATCACCCGAGTACGTTTCCGCCATGCTGCCACGGGAAGCAAGCGTGGTTATAAACTGGAAAAGAAAAATGCCACAGATGCTGATTGGGTAGTATTATCCGATGCCGTTGCCGATCCGGCAGGCGGAGCATGGGTGGAATGTGCCGTTAATGAAAACGATGTACAGTTACGTTGGACCAATCTGGCACCTGCTCAAAATGCCTATATGCTCGACCTTGAAATTTATTCCAATGTTGAAATCACCGTACCGCAAGTCACATTGGCAACAAACGTATCGCCCGCAGAAGCCGGAAGTATATCCGTTTCCCCTGTCAGCAGCCAATACGATGAGGGTTCTGAAGTGACGCTGACTGCTAACAAGAATTTCGGCTATAAATTTGTGAAATGGGTGGATGCAGCCAATCAGACGCTCTCCACCGATGCAAGCTACAAACAAATATTAAACGAAAGCATGGTGATCACGGCCGTGTTTGAACAAATAGCGACCTATTCACTCAAAACCAGCGTAGAAGGTGGAGCAAACAGTTATATGATAACCGCTACTCCCGATGCTACCTTAGTAAATGGCGAGAAAATGTATGAAGGAGGAACTCTTGTCACTCTTACGGCAACAGAAAATCCTATTCTGAAATTTACTAACTGGAAAAGCGGAGAAACGACCAATGAACTATCCGTAACCATGGACGATAATAAAGAGTACGTTGCCGTATACAGTGCTTCTGACTATATCGTAGGGTGGGATTTCATCCTAAAAGGCAACAACAGCCGTCCCGCAGACTTCATCTCCACAAGTGAAAATGAAGCAACCGCACTGATTCTTCGCAAAGAAGACGGAACCACTCAAAGCTGGCTGGATAAATCAAAAGAGTCAGGAGGCTACGAGGGTGAACCCGCTGCCGTAAACTGGAAAAACATCTCTGAGAAATATTACTACGAGACCAAAGTAAATGCAGCCGATTTCATCGACATCAAAGTTACTTCCAAAATGCTGTATAATTACAATGCATATTCCGTGCAAAAATTAGAATATTCTTTGGATGGAACCAATTATAAGGAAGCCGCCCGCATCACCCTGACAGGTGCAAAAGCGTGGACACCGTTGGAAGCTACGTTACCCGCAGAATGTAACAATGCAGAGTCACTACATCTCCGTTGGATTCCTGATTACAGCTCTGATATTGTAGGTACAGCATCCGACAATGACGGTACGGCTATCGGTGCAATTTACATCACCGGAACAGAAAACGGGATTCCTCCGGCAGATCCACCCAAATTGTTATCCAGCATCCCGGTAAACAACGCCGAAGAGATTTCGGCTACAGGACGTATCGTATTGACCTTTGACAGCAAAGTAAAAATGGCAGACGGCGCCGTAGCGACTTTGGGAAATAAAACACTGACTCCGACCGTATCAGGCAAGACAATCACTTTCTCCTATATGGGCTTGGACTACAACACTACTTACACATTCACATTGCCAGCCAATAGTGTATCCAATTTATTCGATAATGAGGTAAAAGAGGATATCACCATCCGGTTTACCACCATTGCCCCTCCGGCAGTGACTCCGGGCATGTATGATGCCATCGTCAGCAATGCCGACGAATTGCTTGAAGCCTTGGCACAAGGTAACGCTGCTTCTACTTCCGGTGCACGTTTCCGCATCTTCCTGCATGACGGGGTTTACGACTTGGGAAGCAAATGTCTGACAGACGTAAAATCGAACATATCACTGATTGGTGAAAGCATGGAAAACACAATGATCGTAAACAAGGCCCCTGCAGAAGGAATCTCTATCAGCGCTACCCTACAGCCAACAGGAGAAAACATATACATGCAGGATATCACCTTGAAAAATGATTATGACTACATAGGAACTACCGGACGTGCAGTATGTCTGCAAGATAAAGGAAACAAAAACGTATACAAGAACGTGCGTATGCTAAGTTATCAGGATACTTACTATTCTAACAACAACCGTATGCGTTCATACTTCGAAGACTCTGAAATTCATGGTACCGTAGACTTCATCTGCGGTGGCGGCGATGTCTTCTTCAACCGTACGTTACTCTATTTGGAAAATCGTTCTGGAAACTGTATTACAGCACCCGCCGGTGATACCGATTGGGGATATGTATTCAATGATTGTATCATCGACGGATACGATGCAAACAAAGGTACATATGCATTAGGACGCCCTTGGCAAGGTGCTCCGATGAGTGTATGGATTAATACGACGATGAAGGTTATTCCAAAAGCAGAAGGATGGAGTGATATGAGCGAAACGATTATTCCGAAATTATTTGCGGAATACAACAGCCACACAGAAAGTGGTATGGCAGTAGATTGCAGTGCCCGTAAAACGAAATACACCGGTGGAACCATCCCGTACAGCCCTGTACTTTCAGCAGAAGAAGCCGCCCGCTTTACCCTTGAAAACGTATTGGGTGGCAGCGATTCCTGGCAACCGGCTTTATTGACCGAACAGGCTGCGGCTCCGATTCTGACAGTCAACGGTTCTACTCTTACTTGGAATGCCAGCGACTACGTATTCTGTTACGCTATCTGCAAAAACGGAAAAGTAATAGACTTCACAAACGAAACTACCTATACGATTCCGGCAAATGCAACCGACGAAGATGTATTCACTGTACGTGCAGCCAACCAGATGGGTGGACTCGGACAAGCATCCAACGGAAGTAACGCTACCGGCATCGATCAAAGTACCGTAAACAAAGAAGTGGTAGAACGCCAATACTACAATGTAAACGGTATTCGTATCAATAATACAGAAAAAGGCCTGAACATCATCCGTACCATCTATAGCGACGGTACCATTGATACAGTAAAAGAATTCGTAAAATAAAGTAAGAAAAGGTTTCCCGACATCCTTTGCCGGGAAACTATTCTCTATTACTGAATGCCGGCTGCATCCCTTTCATATGCAGCCGGCATTTTATTTGCAAGTAGCTGTTAATTGAAAGAAAACACCCTACCAAAAACAGAAAATATTATCTTTGCGCTCTCATAAATCAAACACTGAACAAAAAAATGAATTACAAGCTCCTCGTTCTCGATCTGGACGGCACTCTGACCAACACAAAGAAAGAGATAACACCCCGTAACAGAGAGATACTGATACAGGCACAACAACAGGGCACACGACTGGTATTGGCTTCCGGCAGGCCCACTTATGGCATCGTCCCCTTGGCAAACCAATTACAAATGAATCAGTTCGAAGGATACATCCTCTCCTATAACGGCGGAGAAATCATCGATTGGAAAACTCACGAAATACTCTATTCAAACGTATTGCCCGATACCGCCATTCCTCAATTATACGAATGTGCCAAACGGAACGGCCTTGCCATCCTTACTTACGACGAAGAATACATCATCACCGAGAATCCGGAAAATGAATACGTAAAGAAAGAAGCCTTTCTGAACAAAATGCAAATCCGGGAAACAAACGATTTCCTGGCCGACATCCGCCTGCCTTTGCCCAAATGCCTGATAGTAGGAGAACCGGATAAACTGATAGCAGTGGAGTCAGAATTGTCCCTTCTGATGCAAGGCACAATCAGCGTTTACCGTTCAGAACCTTATTTCCTGGAATTAGTGCCGCCGGGTATCGATAAAGCCCGGTCACTTGCCGTATTATTGGAGAAGCTGAACATGAAAAAAGAAGAAATGGTAGCTATCGGCGACGGTTATAACGACTTGAGCATGATTAAATTCGCCGGATTAGGAGTAGCCATGGGCAATGCTCAAGAACCGGTAAAGAAAGCTGCCGATTATATCACTCTCTCCAACGATGAAGACGGCGTAGCCGTTGTTGTAGAAAGATTCTTTTCAGCATCAAAATAAGAAATATCAATTATTTATTCTAACTTTGTGGTTTCAAACAGAATAAATATCAAACGTTATGGAACATCAACTGACTATTTACAACACTTTAGATAGGAAAAAGGAATTGTTTGTGCCTTTACATGCACCCCATGTAGGTATGTACGTTTGCGGACCTACCGTGTATGGTGACGCCCATCTGGGGCATGCACGTCCGGCCATCACATTCGATGTACTCTTCCGTTATCTCACCCATTCAGGATATAAAGTGCGCTACGTGCGCAATATCACCGACGTAGGTCATCTGGAACACGATGCCGATGACGGTGAAGACAAAATCGCCAAAAAGGCACGCTTGGAAGAACTGGAACCAATGGAAGTGGTACAGTATTACTTGAACCGTTACCATAAAGCGATGGATGCATTAAATGTACTTCCACCAAGTATCGAGCCGCATGCATCCGGACACATCATCGAACAAATCGAACTGGTAAGTAAAATTCTGGAAGCCGGTTATGCTTATGAAAGCGAAGGTTCCGTCTATTTCGACGTAGCCAAATACAATAAGGACTATCATTACGGCAAACTCTCCGGCCGCAATCTGGACGACGTGCTGAATACCACCCGTGACTTGGACGGCCAGAACGAGAAACGTAATCCTGCCGACTTTGCCCTATGGAAGAAAGCACAGCCGGAACATATCATGCGTTGGCCCTCACCGTGGGGAGATGGTTTCCCCGGATGGCACGCTGAATGTACAGCGATGGGACGGAAATATTTAGGAGAACACTTCGATATTCACGGAGGAGGTATGGACCTAATATTCCCGCATCACGAATGCGAGATCGCTCAATCGGTAGCCTCTCAAGGCGATGACATGGTACATTACTGGATGCACAATAACATGATTACGATTAACGGTACCAAGATGGGCAAATCGCTCGGCAACTTCATCACATTGGATGAATTCTTTAGCGGAACCCACAAGTTACTGACGCAGGCATATACCCCGATGACTATTCGCTTTTTCATTCTGCAGGCACATTATCGCAGCACGGTAGATTTCAGCAATGAAGCTCTGCAAGCATCTGAAAAAGGGCTGCAACGTCTGATGGAAGCCGTAGATAACTTGGAGAAAATCACCCCGGCAGCCACTTCTACAGTCAGCGTAAAAGAAATCCGTACGAAGTGCTATGAAGCCATGAACGATGACATGAATACGCCCATCGTTATAGCCAATCTGTTCGAAGGCGCCAAAATGATTAACAATATCATTGCCGGAAACGATACAATCTCCGCTGAAGACTTGAAAGATTTAAAAGAGACATTCCATCTGTTCAGTTTTGAAATTCTCGGTTTGAAAGAAGAGAAAGGCTCTTCAGATGGCCGTGAAGCGGCTTATGGAAAAGTAGTCGATATGTTGCTTGAACAACGTGTGAAAGCGAAGGCAAACAAAGACTGGGCGACTTCCGACTTCATCCGTAATGAACTGACCGCACTGGGATTCGAGATCAAAGATACCAAAGACGGCTTTGAATGGAAGCTAAACAAATAAAGAGGAAACCCTGTCTATAGCAATAAAATGCCGGATCAAAACAAGTCGATCCGGCATTTTTTCTTTACCTATATTCACTAATACCCCAATTTATTCATAAGAAATCATATTTGACAATATACGTTCCCTATACCAAGGATCATCTATCTCTTTCAGCATTCCCCCCATTTCCGAACAAAGTTGTTTCACCACCTCTTTATTCTCCTCCAATGAAAGGTTATTCATCTGATAAGGGTCTTTTTCATCATCAAACAACAGACTCTTTTTCAATTGCTTCGTATTGCGATCGATATAAAGCGCCATTGTATAACGATGCGTCTTGATTCCTCTTGATGAAGGGAAATAAGATGTCACTAACCCGTTTGCATCTTTCTCTCCATCCAGATTCTGAATGTATAAGGCACCTGTCGGACGTACGATATCAGCTTTTTCATCGAAGAAAAGCGGAGCAAAATTGCGTCCCTGTACTTCAGCAGGAATAGAATCTCCAAGACCGCACAATCCCAACAGGGTAGGCATAATATCCGGTGAAGAAAGCATCAGATTATCCACTCGCGGGCGGATTTTATCCGGATACCGCACTATAAACGGAACATTCATCGACTCTGAATAAGGAGAGTTTTTCGGGTCATCCGTACGCTGGCTACACATAGTTTCTCCATGATCCGAAGAGAAAACGACAATTGTATTCTTATCCAGTCCCATCTCCTTCAATGTTGCCAATATCTGACCAAAAGCACGATCGACGCCAGTCACCGATGCAAAATAGTAACGAGCCGATTCCGCCTTTTCCATTTTCGCATCTGCATTGGGCCGAATCAAAAGACTATCGAGCGGACGGTCTTTATACAAATTGAAATCTTCCTCCATACAGTCGTCCAATGAACGATACGGACTATGCGGAGGATTCATTCCTACCATAATAAAGAATGGCTTTTTCATATCGCGCACATTGCCCTCGTTTTTCAAGTACGAAACAACCATCCCGGCTTCGTGTAAGGGCGACCATTCCTTAGGGTCATGACGTTTCCCGTCCGTATCCCAATAATGCGGATTCTTATGTTCATCAAATGTGCCGTAAGAATACCAATAATTAAATCCGTGTCGACGTTCCTTCGGAGTATAAGCATCCCATACCGGCCGCTTTTCTTCTACATACTGTCCCGGATTTTCCGGATCATTCGGTGTCGGAAAATCAGCATGCAATTTTCCAAAATAAGCACAATCGTAGCCTGCACTTTGAAACACGTCACCGATACACTCTGCATCTTCACGCAAGGAACTGATGGGGCGATTCGAATTACAATTCAAAGGTATACCACTCTTGTTAGGATACATTCCTGTCAACAAACTGCCACGATGAGGACTACTCAACGGACAATTACTCTGTGTTGAAGTCAGTACCACTGATTCGCGGGCAAAAGCATTCAAATTAGGTGTATGCACGGGATCGGCTTTAAAATTCACCTTTTCCCGGAATCCCTCCTGTCCCCAAAATTCCATCGCCTGATTGCGATACTGATCAGGAAAAACATAAATGATATTGGGATGTTCGATTTGTTCAGCCTGTGGAGCTTTACACCCCTGCATAGCAAACAAACTCAAACCACCGAATAATAAATTTATCTGATTGTTCATGACAAATGACTATTGATTAGTAGTAAGCAAGTAGTTAAGTAGTCAAGTAGCAAGTAGTCAAGTAGCAAGTAGTCAAGTAGTAAGTAGTCAAGTAGTAAGTAGTCAAGTAGAATAGATTCATTCTGAAACATGCACTCTTTTTTGATAGCCGGACTATCACCTACTCACTACTTGACTACTTAACTACTTGACTACTTAATTACTTTTTCTCCATATCTCTCTTACGCATCAATCCCTCCAAGAAGTAATAATCGGCATAGTTCAACGGAACATCGATTTCGGAGTCGTGAGGGATGCTGCCTACGGAATGCATCAGTATAAAATTACCGTTTGTTCCTACTGCTGCACGGTAAGCCGGCGAGCCAAGACTCTCCATGATTTTATCAGCCGTAACCTTATAATCATTTCCCGGAAGATAGTTTTCCATTTCATATAGTGCGGAAGCTGTACAGGCAGCAGCCGAGGCATCACGCGGTTCATTCGGAATATTGGGAGCATCAAAATCCCAATAGGGTACGAGGTCTTCCGGCAGATTTTTATTGGTAAAGATAAAATTGTAGACTTTCTGTGCTTGATCAAGATATTTCTTATCATGGGTATAGCGGTAACAAACCGTGTATCCATACAGTGCCCATGCCTGTCCACGAGCCCATGCCGACTCATCCGCATATCCCTGCGCTGTCTGTTTCTTACGCACTTCACCTGTTTCCGGATCATAATCCACCACATGATAACAACTATTATCCTGACGGAAATGATGCGCCATCGTTGTATCGGCATGTTTCACTGCAATATTATAAAAAGTAGAATCTCCCGAAAGCGTTGTCGCTTCAAACAACAATTCAAGATTCATCATATTATCAATGATAACCGGACATTTCCAGCCGCGTGTACTCTGCCATCCTCTGTCGGCATCCCACGACTGAATAACTCCTGCATTCGGACGAAAACGAGTAGACAATGATCTGGCAGTTTCCACAATCACATCTTTGTATTCTTTCTTATCAGCCAGGCGATACCCGTTCAGATAGCTGCAACCAATCATAAAACCTACATCATGATGCCATTTCAAATGTTTTACCGAATCGAGTGCTTCTGTATATTTCACTGCCAGTGGCAACCACTTCTTATCTCCGGTAAGCTCATAAGTGAGCCATATACTACCCGGATAAAAGCCAGAACACCAATCATCAATGGGAATATAAACAATATTACCATCTTTATCAATCGTGCGTGGATTCAATACTCTACCCGACTTCTCTATAATATCAGTCTGGATCGTATTCTGCGCAGCAGCATTATCAATGTTATCCTGAATAAAGTCTTTTTCAACCGTTTTAGTGTTGTTGCAACTTGTCAGAATCAGCAGGGAAAATCCCAATACACTCAAAATCGTTTTCATAATACCTGGATTATTTGTGATGTAATTAATTTCATGATGGCAAAAATAGCGCAATCCAACAGATTTGACTGTACTAAATAATCCAATTAAGAGACAAATTTGGTACATTTGCAGAAAATAATATGCCAATGAGCCAATATGCCAATATGCCAATGAACCAATATGTCAATGTCCAACTGCACGTCCAGATATAGCAGCGCAGCCAATTGGCACATTGGCATATTGACCAATTAACCAATTATTAATCATGACACCACAGGATTTTTTTAAAAACGATCTTTTTGCCGAAAGGGCAGGCATCGTACTCATGGAAGTACGCGAAGGATATAGTAAAGCCCGACTGGAAATAAAAAAGGAACATCTCAATGCAGGAAACCGCACACAAGGAGGAGCTATCTTTACCTTGGCCGACCTTGCCTTAGCAGCCGCTGCCAATTCGCATGGGCAACTTGCTTTTTCCCTATCATCCAATATTACGTTTCTCCGTGCCAGTGGTATTGGTGATACATTGTATGCCGAAGCCCGGGAGCGATATATCGGCCGGAGCACCGGATATTATCAGATAGATATCACTAACCAAAAAAATGAATTAATCGCCACATTCGAATCAAGCGTATTCCGCAAAGATCAACAAGTACCTTTTACTTTGTGACAATCGAAGTAAGCGGATAACGATTCCCGGTAACACTTCTGAGAAAAGCTTTGGCCGACCCGATATTCAAAAACATATCCAAACGAACCGGGAGGTGGTTTTTATCATCTGTAATATAGAATGTAATCACCTCCTTTTCTTTATCTTTGTCGGTATATTCCACAAATGAGAAAACAAGGCATCGGTAAGTCGTATCATTCTCTGCTTTGATATTTTTCATCCCGCGATAAATCAAGGTCTGTTCTTCTACCCTACGACCGGTAGCCATAGGAAAGTTTATTTTCTGCCCGATCGTATAGTCGTTCGGATCGTAAGAGCGGGCTTGTGCCAAAATACTGAGCATATCAAAAACACAGCGACTGTCACTATATTCGGTCTCTATAATCTCACCATCCCGGTAAGTACGCTTTTGATTGACAAAGCACAGTCCGTCTTTATAGGAAAACCACGCCTCGTCTACCGTGTAACGTTTTCCCTCTTCAGCTCCTTTGCGGAAATAACGGGGTTCGAGTTTCTCACTGACAATACAAGTCAAAGTGTCCCGCATTTTAAAGAAAAAATCAATTTTCTTACTGCTCACCGACAAGAGATTAAAACGGTAGGCCGGTTTGGAGTGATAAGTCGTCGCATTCGTGGTAAGGCTTGCCAAACCTGCCTTTATCCATACAAATTTCCAGTTGAAATACAAATCGTACATTACATGCTCACCGGACTTGAAAGCTTTGTTCGTAGCTTCACACTGAGCCTTGACCGGCATTGAGAAGCAAACACTAACAATCAATGTCAACCATAGCAGGTTTATACGACTCTTAACGCTGGCGACCGCTTTGATTATTATTCTGGCCTCTTTTCTTCTTGTCTTCATCTGGTTTTTGTTTTTTAAGTTCGTCCGGTTTTTGTTTATCCAATGGCGTTGCCTTCACATCCCAAGTCTGTTCGACCTCCCAATTGGCTCTCGGTTCCAATATCTGCGGATAATAGTACACCATTTCCGGCTGCCGCTTCGTTTCGTATTCACCGGTATCCCAGACTCCATTTCCATTCGTATCATTCACCAAACGAGCGCAGTACTTACCCGGATTCAAGAAATAGAAATCTGCTTTCCCATCAACGACAGGTACTTTACGCACTACCTTATCCTGACCATCGAGCAATTCCACAAAAGCAATGGAATCACACCCTGTAACATTAAAATAAATGGCCCCGTATTCCTCCAGAGAACGTACTTTTATGTTCTGCTTTATCTTATCGGTAAACAACCCGTAAATACCATGAAAAGCAGTCGAATCTACCGAGAACTCGTATTCCGTCGCCGGCTCCCAATCATAATACAAATTATACTTACGTAAGTTCAACGAATCCTGTGTAAAATCAAAAGAAACCTCCTCCCATAACGTATCCACTTTCTGTTTCAGGTGGATAGCCGCAGTATCAAACCAGGCTATCGGCTCCTCAAAAGTCAATGAGATATAATCGTACACATCCATAGAAGAAGAGGCACGCGATGATACAGGCAGGAATTTGGTCGGTTCCGGCTCATCCTCTTCATCTTTCTTTCTCTTCTTTTTCTTGGGCTCATCCGTATTCTTTTTCACATTCTTGGCTACAAGCTTCAATGTATCCGTCCGCGGAACCAACTGATTCAATGTATCCGTATACAAATAGCTAAGACTGAATGACAACGTATCTTGCTTATAAAGCAACGAATCTTTTACCCAATAATGAATAGTATCATTTTTCAGGCTCTTCTCAATAACAAAAGCATCCTCCTCTTCAAAGTTCAACCCCTTCAACACCGGCAAAGTATCGGCTTTGGCCGCAAAATAAAGCGTAAATTTCTCCGGAGTCAGACGTTCGCTTTTAATAAGATATTGCGAAAACAGATTTTCCGTAAAAGAACGCAATACAATATTATCCGGCAGATAATAAGTATATTTTCTTTCAACAATCGTATCAATAGTCAAAGAGTCCACCCAAGTCGTATCCTGTCGCATACGTTCCTCCCAACGGGGAATAACCAAAGAGTCATTAAAAGCCAGCGCTTCGCTCTTCTGGCTGAAAGAAAAATTCTGATCGGCATCCATCAGACCAAAGATACGGTATTCTCCCGGAGCAATCCCCCGGATTACAAAATGCCCGCGACTGTCCGTACGGGCTACCCGGTCAAACGGCAATTTAGTAAATGCCGTATCGGATAAATTGGAATGTAAGCCCACCAGCATTCCCTTTACCGGCTCCAGATTGGAAGCTTCGAGTAACGTACCGGATACTTCTAACGTATCGATCACATCTCCGGTAGAAAAAGTAAACGCAAAATTACCCAACGGATTTCCTTCATTGTTATCAACGATGGCATCCGAAAAATCAATCGTATAAGTGGTATTGGGTTTCAGTGAATCGAGCAGGTTTATGTTTATCTTCTTTCCCGAAGGTTTAATTTCAGGCTGCTGTGCCTGAGGCGGAGAAATCACAACCTTTTCATTCGCTTTTTCCAATTTTATATATTCATCAAATTCAAGTGAAATTTTCTTCCGGGTGCTGTTAAGTGCCCCGGCAACAGGTGAACTCTTCATAAAACGGGGAGGTGTCTCATCCCTCGGGCCACCGTCCGGACGGCCTATACTGGCACATGAATAAAAAGCAGCCACTCCTGCGACTACCGTCAACACCTTGCGAATAAGCAACTTTATATTATAAGATCTTTTACGTAACATGATGCAAAAATAAAGGTTCTCAGAGAATAAATACTATACTTTACACTAATTTAATGAAAAATCGGGCAATACCGTTCCAAGCATCACTCAGCTGTCATTATTTACCAACAGATGCGACATTTGGAACGAAGTCTCTATTAATAAGAGAAAAACATAGTTAAAAAAGCGGGTATTATAGAACATTCTTACAAGAAATTAAAGTACTTTTGCAGCGAAAACTGAAAAAGCGTATTTCGGTTTTCTTCTTCCATCCTTATACATTACTATGAGCACACAAATTTGTAGAAATTTATCAATAAACACTGAATATAGAAGTATGAAAAGTAGAATTGTATTATTCGCATTTTGTTTGACCCTCTTGTCGAGTTGTGGCAAAAAGGGTTTTGACATGGGAGGAGCTCCGGAATGTGCAGTGCAAACCCTGCAACCCGCAACAGTCAATCTGACCAGTTCTTATCCGGCTACTATTAAAGGAAAACAGGACGTAGAAATTCGTCCCCAAGTATCAGGTTTCATCACCAAAGTTTGTGTAGACGAAGGTTCCATGGTACGCAAAGGACAGGTATTGTTCATCATTGATCCTACGCAATACGAAGCTGCCGCACGTTCGGCCAAAGCAGCCGTAGCAACTGCCGAAGCTGCTGTAAGTACGCAACAGATCACTGTTGACAATAAACGTGCCTTGAACAAGAAAAATATTATCAGCGACTATGATCTGGCTATGGCCGAAAACTCGCTTGCATCAGCCAAAGCACAACTGGCCTCGGCAAAAGCACAGCTTATCAGTGCAGAGCAGAACCTCGGATTTACCAACGTAAAAAGTCCTTCCGACGGTATTGTCAATGATATCCCTTATCGTTTGGGAAGTTTGGTAAGCCCCTCGATCGCTACCCCACTGACTATTGTTTCAGATATTACCGAAATGTACGTTTATGCTTCTCTGACAGAGAAAGAACTCTTGGAATTGGTACGTAAAGACGGTTCGCAAAGCGCTGCCGTAGAGACCTATCCCGAAGTACAACTCCAACTTTCAGACGGAAGTACCTACGATCAAAAAGGAAAAATAGAGACTATCAGCGGTGTAATCAATGCAAACACAGGTGCGGTCAGTATTCGTGCTACTTTCCCAAACAGTAACCACCTGTTGAGAAGTGGCGGTATGGGTAATCTCATCATCCCTTACCACATGGAAAACGCTCTTGTTGTTCCGCAAAAGGCAACGACAGAAATACAAGATAAGAAATTTGTATTCCTGCAGCAACCGGACAATACGGTTAAGATGAATGAAATCACCATACTTAACATCGATAACGGACAAGAGTATGTAGTTACCTCCGGACTGAAACAAGGCGATCTGATCGTTATTGAAAATGTAGGTACTCTGAAAGACGGACAAACTATTAAACCGACTACTCCTGCCCAGTCGGAAGCAAACTTCCAGCAAGCTATGCAAGATCGTAAAGAAGGAAAAATGTAAATTCAGCTTATAGAGATAACAAAACTATGAAATTAGATAGATTTATTAATCGTCCGGTACTATCTACGGTAATCTCCATCGTAATAGTCATTCTGGGTATATTGGGACTGTTCTCGCTCCCTATTTCCCAGTATCCGGACATCGCACCGCCTACGGTAAGCGTCTCCACCACTTACCAGGGAGCTAATGCCCAGACGGTATTGAACAGTGTGATTGCCCCACTCGAGGAGCAGATCAACGGTGTGGAGAATATGATGTACATGACATCTACTGCAACAAATACAGGTGAAGCCCGTATCGACGTTTATTT